>Ga0265296_1000942_pt1 | contig 37083 bp, 24 predicted proteins | sample MunlanPumphouse1_FD_189073 | JGI IMG/M metagenome (GOLD analysis project Ga0265296, IMG submission 189073) | Groundwater microbial communities from a municipal landfill in Southern Ontario, Canada - Pumphouse #1 | ecosystem: Environmental > Aquatic > Deep subsurface > Groundwater | place...
GGTTGGTATAGTACTTATAATTATACTTCTTGGAACGGCGTTAGTTGGGCAGATTTATATAATCAAAACGGATCAACAAACTTGCAAAACATAGACGCGCCTACTTTTTCTGTTGATAGCCAGAATAATCTTTATTTCCTCGAATCTAATAACTTAATCAAAACTTCTTATCAAGGCGCTCCCAGTATAACGGTATATAACACCCCCGGTTACTATTCAGCCTCGTATCAACCCACGGGTCTTTCCGCTGATTATACCTATGTCGTGGATAGCGTGAAAATGACCAGCTTGTCAGCAGATCTCCACGGCCTGGCTGCTTCAAGTTTGAGTTATCAGGCGCGCTGTTCCAATACCGGCGATTGGCAAACTGTTTCCTTGAACGAGCAAAAGACACTGACTTGCACTGACAATATTTTTAACTACAAGGCTAATTTAAATACGGCCGACACCAGCAAAACTCCGGAAGTGAAAAATATCGCCTGGCAAATCACTTATAAAATTATTGACAATGAAACCGCGGCTTCAAGTAATTATACTTACACTAACGACTTGAGTGATGCTACAACCATTGGAACTGTTCCTTCGGCCTTGGTTTATGACGCCACAAGCCAAAAAATTAAATTTAATCCCACGCCTTGGCGAAGTTTGGTTAACGACAATTTTGACCCGAATTATTTGAGCGCCACAGATAACGGATTTATGGATAACCCCCAGATCATCACCGATAGCAATAACCGCTTGTGCGCGGTTTGGCGCGAAGGTGTTTTTAATAAGGGCGATATTTATTATTCTTGTTGGAACGGCGCGGCTTGGGTGAAAGCCGATGGCGCATCCGGCTATGACAATATCAGCAACAACAGCGGCGATTCAGATTTTCCCCGTCTGCTTTTGGACAATAATAATTATCCTTATGTGGTTTGGCAGGACAGCACTGATAGCCATGTTTCGAGTACAGCCAACTATGACATTTTCTTCAAGTATTACGACGGTTCAACTTGGCGAGGATTGAAAAACGCCACGACCCATGACAATTTATCGCAAAACCTCGGTCCTTCATATTATCCGGAGTTTGTTTTGGACAGCGTTAATCATTATCCCCAGGTTATCTGGCAGGACCGAAGCGAAGGTTTATGGAAAATTTACTATACCAAATGGAACGGCGTTGATTGGGTGAAAACCAACGGCGATTCCGGTTATGAATCGCCCACTGGCGCAGTTAATTCATATTGGGATAGTTTTGAACGCAAGCCACCGATCCACCAATATGGTAAAATCAAACTTAATAACAATAACCAACCGAATATTTTATGGCAAAGTCATTTTAAAGAAGACGGTAGCACTAATCTCAAATCGCAGATTTATTTTACCTATAATAACGGTTCAGCTTGGGCCGGTTTGGAAAACGCTTCTTCCACGCGCGATAATGTCAGTAATAGTTTGGGCACGGGTTGGAACCTCCAACCCAATCCTGATTTTGACATAGACGCCAGCGGTCATCCTTACGCGGCTTGGGTTGATAATTATCCAGGGCTGGGCGATAATGGGTTCTATTTTAAATATTTTGACGGCAGTAATTGGGTGGGCTTGGCCAGCGCCACTTCCACGCCGGATTATCTTTTTGATCTTACGGCCGGCAGTGGCGATGGCCAATACATTTATCATTACACCCAAGTAGAATTAGACAGTCAAAGCCGTCCCCATATTTTGGCTATGGAAACCACCGGTTGGCAAAACAGTAGAACCAATCGTTACACCTATTGGAACGGTTCCCAGTGGTCAAAGATTGATGGCGCTACGGTTGGTTATGATGCCTTCGGCACAGGCGAACAAGCAGAATTTGTTTTAAAAAATGATTATCCTTGGGTTATATATAAAACTGATCGAGCGGTTAAATACATGAAGGGCACGGCTTCTGGTTTTGAATCAGCGCAAGAGCTCTCACATCAAACAGTTAACCAAGCCTCAAGCGTTTATCCGGTGATCGCGAAGGCTGATAGTGGCGATGTTTATGGAGTTTGGGTTGAGGCGCGGACAGATGGCGTTGGTAGTCGCTTGGCAATAAAAAAATATAGCGCTTCGCCCACCAGCCAACAAACCGCTACCATTATTTCTACCACAGCTAATTTAGACGCCAGCGCGCCAGACAAATATCGTTATATATCCTCCGCCACTTTAACCGCTACGCAAACGCTCAACAACGGAACAATCGTTTATTATTTATCCGCGGACGACGGCAGCCACTGGGAAGGGCCGGTTACCTCCGGCGTTGAACATACATTTACCAACACCGGTCGGGTCTTAAAATGGAAGGCTGTTTTAACCGGCAACGGCGTCAATCAACTGCCGGAAATTGATACGATTGATGTTGCTTATAACATTCGCGATTATGCTTCATCCGGTTATCTTATTTCTAAATTAGTTCAACCTTCGGAGATCGGTTCATGGGACAGGGTCGTAGTGGATCAAACTTTAAACAACGGAACGGTCATATATCAAATTTTAGACATAAATGGCGCTTTGGTGCCTGACAGCGAACTCGCCGGCAATAGCACAGGCTTAACCCCAATTAACGGCGAATTAAATATTGCTTCTATTGACGCTTCCAATACCAACTATTCTTCTTTATATATTAAGGCGACCATAGATCCATTCAACTCAGCTTCTACGCCAACCATTACGGATTTAACCACCAAATGGATTAAGGCTAAAGCAGGAAATGACACAACCAGTAATGGCTCCGTTTCTTTTGACGCCACTTCTTCTGTCGGCGACAGCTACACTTGCGCTTGGGATTTTGATTCTTCGGACGGTGTTGATTGGAATAATCCAGACTCCACCTCTTGCCAGCCCACTTATGATTATCGTTCTAAGGGAGGCGGTTCTTATACGGCCACATTAAGAATTAAACAAGGCACTAACACGGCTTATGATTATGATACTAGAGTGGTCGCGGTTACCGTGGGCAGTGGCGGCAGCGGCAATGGTGGCGCTATCACGCTTCCTCCTGCGCCTGTTCCTACTATTATTACTTTGTCTGCCAGCCCGTCTTCGCTCACTACAAACTCAACTACCCAAAGCACTCTTACTGCAGAAGTTTTTGATCAGTCCAGTAACCATGTGGCCAACAACACCTCAATTAACTGGAGTATTTTTTCCGGTTCCGGCTCTTTGGCTTCTGCTTCTACTCCAACCACCAATGGTTTGGCTTCCAATACTTACATGTCCGGCGCCAAAAGTGGCGACGTGATTGTCCAAGCTTGCACCACTAATCTTAAGTGCGCTCAGAAAACCATAACCTTAACTTCTGTTCCTGTTGTAGAGACCCCTCAACCTGTTATTACTACTCCGTCTCCAAATAATATCTCCAGCATCGTTTGGATATATGGTGGATCACAAGCTATTAAGAAAGGCGAAATCAAATTAGCCAAAATTAAAGGTTCTCCTTCGGTCTATATCATTTTAATCAGAGACAAGAAAAAAATCGTGATTCCCCATTTTTCCGTTTTCTATTCCTGGGGTTACAATATGAAAGACATCAAGGTGATTAAATCTTCAGAGCTCGCGTCTTATCAAGACGCCGGTAGTTTAGCTTTTAGAGACGGGACTTTGGTGCGCTCCAACATATTAGCTCAAACAGCCGTTTATGTGGTTGAGAACGGCAAATTTATGCCAATTTTTTCGAGCCCAGTTTTCAAGCAATTAAAATACCAGTGGTCAATGGTTCGTCGCGCGCCTGATGATTTGGTTAACTCTTACGAGACAGGAGAACAAATCACTGCCACGAGCTCGCATCCCACTGGCACTCTAATTAAATATCCCAACTCTTCATCTGTCTATTTAATAGAGAACGGCAAAAAGAGATTGTTTAAAACATCTCAGGTTTTCAGTTCCTACGGCTTCAAGCCGACGGATGTCTTGCTTTTGTCCAACGATTTTGTTTACAAAATAGGGGAAGCAATTAAATAGATCGACAAGTGTCAATCGGCGATAATTTTCAGATAAATACGTCGAAATTAGACCCTTGAATTTTCTATATTTTATGTTATAATAAATCGATAGTTTTATTGATTTAAATTAAATAGCTTTTTAGAATGATTAATTCTGGCCGACAATGCTCAAAAAATTTAGGATTTTTATGGTTGTTATTGGTAATAACCATTTTATTATTACCCAGTTTTGCTTTTGCTCGTACGCGTATTATTCTTCCGCCCAGACCCCTTCCCGTCCCTAATCCAATGTATGATAATTCAAAAGGCACTTTTTACGATGATTTTAACAATGATAGCGCTATAGCTATTAGCGGCAACGCAGAGATCGATATCAGCCAGAACAATATTAGGATATCAGACAATAATTCTGCCAGTCTTCTTTTTCGAGGGCAGAACGGTTCCACGGTTTACCAGGCAAAAATTAAAGATAATTATCTTTATGTAGAAGCTTGCGCAGCTGGTTTGTTGGTATATGATTTAACCGATCCAAGCAATCCTCAATCAGTAGGACAATATAATACTCCGGGCTGCGCTTATGATATAGATTTTTATGGCAATTACGCTTTATTGGCCGATCAATATAATTCCGATGTTGGTGTTCAGCCCTCGATCGCGCATCAGGGTGGTTTGCAGATAATTGATATCAGTGATCCGACCAATCCAATATTTGTGTCTTCAATTAATACTACAACTGGCAGTTATGCGGAAGGAGTCAAGGTGATTGGTCATTATGTGTACGTTGCGAGCATCGGGAGCGCTAATAATGGTTTCTTGGACATTTATGATATTTCTAATATCTCCTCCCCCCAACTAGTAAACAGCATAAGCAAGCCGTATGCTTTTCGTTGGCGCGCCGGTATTGTTGATGGGAATTATCTTTATACCGCGGCTGACCGGCCAGCCGATAATTCCGGTTTGCATATTTTTAATATTTCTGACCCCGCTAATCCTATCGAAGTAGGTTCGTATGTCGGCGGCCTAAATGCATATGCGCCGGTTTCCAAGGTTGGTAATTATGTTTATCTGCCAGGCAGATATAACGGCGTTTATATTATTGACGTTTCTAATGTCGCTAACCCTGTTTTAGCGGCTACCGTTGATACGGCTGGCAGAGCTCAAAATGTTGTGGTTTCCGGTGATTATGGCTATGTGGCGGATGGATCGGACGGATTGATAATTTTTAATGTTAATACTCATGTCATTATTGGAAGTTATGATACGCCAGGCGAAGCTTTTGATGTTGATCTTTACAGTGGTTACGCTTATGTGGTTGATCAGACCTCAATCCAGGTTATTAATATTTCCGATCCCGTTAATCCGACTCTTACCAAAGAGGTTAAATCTCTCTTGTTCGGTGATTGTCGCGGCGTGGCCGCGTCAGGAAATTATGCTTATGTGGCCCATTCTAATGGTTTAACTATTTATGATCCATCTAATCCTTATACTCCTTATGTAGTCGGCGGAGTTTATTTATCTTCACCAGCTTATGGCGTAGCTGTTTCAGGCAATTACGCCTACGTGGCAGATGGCGCAGGCGGTTTGCAAATAATTGATATTTCCGACAAAACGAATCCTACAACAACCGGATCAATGGCTACTACGGGTACGGCTCTTAAGGTGGCTATTAGTAATAATTACGCTTACGTGGCTGATGGCGCAGGCGGTTTGCAAATAATTGATGTTTCCGATCCCGCGAGCCCAACCAGCACGGCCACGGTGGCTACAGCCGGTTATGCCTACGGCGCCGATCTTTATGATCATTACGTTTTACTGGCAGAGGGCGCAGCAGGTTTTAGGATTATTGACATTACTGATCCCACTAACGCGACTACTACGGCCACGGTTGATACGCCGGGTACGGCTCAACAAGTAGTTGTCTCAGGCAATTACGCTTATGTGGCCGACACAACCAGTTTCAGAGTCTATGATATTTCCACTATTGACGGCCCAGTTTTAAGAGGAACGATAGCCACCACAAACACTAACTCGGTGGCAGTAGTGGGCGATTATATTGCTGCTTCCAGCGATAGCTACAACAACGTTATTTCCTCCCACTATTTAACCATTAATGTCAGTGATCCTGACAATCCGACCGTGGTTGACGATAAATATACGACTGGAGGAGCTAATCAAATTACTGTTTCCGCTGATTATGTTTACGCCGCTGACGGTGATAGCGGTCTTGCGGTTTTTTCGCATGGTTTTACTGCGGGTGATAGCGGCCAGGTTAATTCTTCGACAATCACGCCATCTACATTTAATTTATGGGATAGAATCGTTATCAACAATACCTTAAACGGCCAAGTTATTACTTATCAGGTTTTGGATTCTATCGGCGACTTGATACCAGATTCAGTTTTGCCAGGCAATTCTACGGGATTCTCTGCCACCGATGATTTTACTACAATTGATATCCACGCGCTTCCTATTACAATTTATTCCAGCATAAAAATTAAAGCCAATTTATCTACCAATTCTAATATACAAACCCCGACAGTTGACTCTTGGAAGGTTTATTGGATTAAAGCTCGAGCGGGTGGCGACACTGCCAGCAATGCAGACGGGTATGTTTATTGCGATGCCACCTCTTCCGTGGGCGACGGCTTTACTTGCGCTTGGGATTTCGACGCCTCAGACGGTGTTGATTGGAATAATCCTAATTCTACTTCTTGCCGAGCCAGCGCTGATTATCGTTCTAAGGTGGATAGCACTGGTACCGGCACTTATAATGTTAGCTTGAGGATTCAACAAGGCGTCTTTCCGGCTTCTGACTCCGATACCAAAGTAGTTACGATTAAAATAGCCGCGCAGGGCGGCTGGAATCCAGAGGAAGTGTCACCTAAATATTTAAATTTATCTGCTAACCACCGTATTTTATTAGCCGATTTCCCGAATCAGAGCATAATTAGCGCTCAAGTTTTAAACAAAAACGAAGAAGCTGTACCCGACATGACCGTGATTGCCTGGAGTCTTGTTTGTCCAAATCTTGACACGCCCTTCAAAGATTTCGCCTGCGGAATATTATCTAACAATCAAAGTTCGACGACAAACGGCGCAGTTTCTGTAATTTTTACGCCTGGACAATTGGCCGGCTCAATAATAGTGAGGGGTTGTGCGACAAATGGTGTTTGCGCCGAACAAACCATTAAGGTTGCTCTTAAGCAGCGCGGAAAAATAGTTTTGAAGTCTAATTATTCTACTTTGCCAGCCGACGGAAAATCCAGAATAAAAATTTATATTAAGGCCTATGATCGTTATTTGAATCCTTGGCCGAATGCTGTTATTTCTCTGAAATTGATTGGTTTAGATACGGATCAAAAAGAAATCAAATCCACAGGAGATCTGTCGTCAATGGAGATAAAAACAGACAACAATGGTGAAGCGTTCGTCTATTTTTCGCCGGGCGAACAAATCGGAAAAATAAAAATTAAAGCAGATTTAAAAAATAGTGAACCGTTAAGTGGATTCAAAATTTTTGACAAACTAGCTTATTTTTTAAGACGGTGTATATCCTCTCTTATAAAATCGACCGCAGGTTATTTTTTTAATTTTGTAATGGCGGCCCAGAAAATTCCCATCACAACTCCTATAATTCCCCCGCCAGGCGAAGAAGTTGTTCCGCCGCCAACAGACGAAGAAGTGGGTGGAGATATTAACATTGATTTAATTGATCCTGAATCCATGACCGCGGTTGTTGAAGATGGATCTCAGTTGCCAACTCAACCCCAGGTTCCACCGCCAACTCAACCCCCAGATCCAATTATTACCACGCCGACCCCCGAAACTCCCGGGTCTCAGACGGGTGTTTCTATCGAAAGTCAATCATCGTCGGCGCCGCCGCCATTGCCAGAATATCTTCGCGTTCCGATTACGGCTCCCGCGACAGAAGTTGCGCCAGTCATTATCGAGAGTCAGCAGCCGGAGACAAAATCAACCGAGGCCATTGCTAATAATTTTCCAACTCCGACGGAAATAATCAACAAAACAACCGATTTGATACAAAATACTATAAACACGACAACTGCGACCGTTAAAAAAGTTCAAGAAGATCAGACGGTTCAAACTGTCAATCAGGTTGTAGCGCCGACGGTTTCAGTTGTAACCGTCGTGGCCGTCGCTGCTTCCGGCGCGGCTTCAAGCGCCACGGCTGTTCCTTTGTTTAATATGGTTGTTCTTTTATTTACCCAGCCTTCGTATCTTTTGACTCGGAGAAGAAAATCGTGGGGTACGGTTTACGATTCTTTATCTAAAGAACCGGTCTCTTTGGCTATAGTTCGTCTTTATGAAATAGTTTTGCAAGCCGACGGACAAAATAAGACTAGAAAGCTTATTCAAACCAGAGTAACAAGTGCCGACGGACGTTATTTCTTTTTAGTCAAACCGTATACTAATTATCAGGTTGAGGTTATTTGCAATGGTTATAAATTCCCCAGTCATATTCTGAAGGATGGCATTCAAGAAACCGTTTACACAGATGTTTATTATGGCGAAATTTTTAATTCTAACGACAATACCATTATTAATCCAAATCTGCCACTCGATTCGCAGGAAGGGAAAGTTTCTTTGGTCGGTTTTAATAAGAAAATTAAAACTATTTTTGCCGACTTAGAGCAGTTTCTAAAAGCGCCAATTGACGAAAAAGAAAAAGAATACCAAAGAATCAAAAAAGAATCATTGATTAAGAAGGCGCTTAGGGCCCTTGCCTACCTTGCGCCCATCTTGGGATTTATTAATTTATTGATTTCGCCCAGCAGATGGACATTGTCGTTGTTAATTTTACAGATATTAATGCTTTTGGTTTTTCGTTATTTTATCGAGAAGATTCTGCCATACAAACAACGCTTGGGGCGTGTTTTTGATATCGATACCAACAAAAATATCAGCCAATCTTTGGTTTATCTTTTTGAGCCGCAATTCGGAAAATTAATTCAAACGCAAATTGCCGATAATAACGGGCTCTATGGATTTTTAATCGGCAATCAGAAATATTATTTAGTTGCTGAAAAGCCAGGTTATATTTTCTCAGAAGGGAAAGTGGAAATCGAAGGCATAAAAGATGGTTTAGTGAAAAAAGATTTAGGCATGAAAAAAGCCTAGGTTTTATTATCAAGCGAACGAGCGAAATGAAAATTTCATTTTCATCTCCGAGTGAGCGCAGATAACACAGAGTTAATATCCTTTATTATAAAAATTTAGTTTCTTTAATCGAAGGAGCGGCCATGACCGCTCTTGATTATTAAATAAGAATAAAAGGTATTAAACCTTTTGATATCCGCGCTCGTTCGGAAATGAAAAACTTCGTTTTTTATTTCTCTCGCTCGCTTGATAATAAGACGTTAGACAAAATCGCAAACTTTGTTTATAATTGAAGTGAGCGAGAAACGCAAAAACATAGATTTTGTGATTTCGAGCGAACAAAATTTCACGAGTCCGTCAGTTGGCGGACGAGTATAATTGATGAGCGAGGAGAAATCCAAAAGCTTGCTTTTAGATTTCCTCCGAACGAATAAATTTCAATCTTAAAGGCGAGCATTATTATAATGTAAGAAATTAATAATATTATTTCCTTATGGTTAGCAAAAAATCAATTTGGGCAAAACTATCTGCTGTCTCGGACGATGTCCTGTCTCAACAAGGGGAAGACATAGAGATTGCGAAGAGAGCGATTGCGTCTAAAAATAAAATAAATACAAATTTAAAGAAAGATACGACTAGTGTTAAATCGACCGAAGTTGTTGAAAATGAAAAAATTGAAAATAGAGCCGAGCCGTTTAAAAACAAAAAATTACCATCTTTTTTTGATAAATTTAAAAAAAGAAAATCAACACCACTCAAAAAAATAGAGGAGGCCAAAGAAGAAAAACCGGAAGAAGGATGGCTTGAACAAGATTCCCAAGGTCAATTATCACTCGATCTCTATAAAGAAGGTGATAATTTAATTATACAATCAACCATTGCCGGAGTTGAACCGGATCATTTGGATATTTCGGTTGAACCGGACTTAATTACTGTCAGGGGTGCGAGACAAAGAGAGACGGAAATCAAGGATAAAAATTATTTTTATCAGGAATGTTTTTGGGGTAAATTTTCTCGAACACTGGTTTTGCCTTATCCTGTACAACCGGACAAAGTTAAGGCTAAGTTAAAAAATGGAATCCTAACTATTATTTTACCTATAGCGCAAGAGGGTAGTTCGGCCAACGTAAAGATTAATTAATTCGACGATGATTTTTTTTTCTATATTTAAAAAGACCGACAATCAAATTTGGCAACGAATAATTTTTATTGCCGCTTTTCTTTTAATTTTAGTCTCTGTTAGCTTGATTGTCGTTGGTTTTTGGTACGAACAGACTAATACCAATAAAATTTATCCTGGTATAAAAATCGGCGAACTTGAGGTGGGCGGGCTTCTTAAAGAAGAAGCGCTTGATTTATTAAAACCGTTGATAGCGGAATTTGAAAAGAGGGGGATGCCATTTTATATTTTGGCAGGAGAAGAGAAAAAGGATTTTTATGTGCGGCCGTTGTTCATCGCAGTTAGCGATCCCGATCTTTCGCGCCGCGTTTTAATTTTTGACTTAGAGGAGACCATTAAACAAGCTATGGCTATCGGCCGAGAAGGCAATTTCTTAAAAAGATTTTACGAAATAAATATAGCCGCCCTGCGTCATCATAATTTGATACCATCTTATTATTTATCGAAAGAAGATCTAAAAAATATTTTGACCGAATCGGTTGGAAATTTTGAACAAAAATCGCAGAACGCCTCTTTCCGTGTATTGGAAAACGGGCAGATAGAATTAGTGACGGAAAAAAGCGGTGTTTTTTTCGACTACGACATGGCTATTAATAACGAAATAACTAATTTAGAGAATTTGAAATATGAATCAGTTTATATTCCGTCAATCGAACAACAGCCGGCTGTCACCATAGAAGATGTTCGTATCTTTTTGCCTAAAATTCAAGATTTTCTGAGCCAAGCGCCGATAATTTTAACATACCAAAATAAAGAATGGTCTATCAGCAAGAAAGAATTGTCTCCTTGGCTGCAAATCGAAAAAAATAAATTTAGTGGTACCAGAATAATTTTGGACGGAGAAATCGCCAATAATTATTTAAATATTTTAGCGAAACAAATTAATATAGAATCAAAAAACGGTAAACTCACAGTGGAGAAAAATAAGGTAACCGAATTCCAGCTTAGCCAGCCAGGCTTAATTTTAGACATAGAAGCTAGTCGAAAGGCTATTATTGATAGCCTTGAAAAAAAGCTAAATCGCATTGAGTTGGTGGTTAATAAATTGCAACCAGAAATTTTAACAGAAGATATCAATGATCTGGGAATCAAAGAATTAGTGGGCGAAGGTAGTTCCAATTTCGCTGGCAGTCCAAAAAATAGACGCCATAATATTGGTGTAGGCGCCAGTAAATTGAACGGCATTTTGATCAAGCCAGGCGAAGAGTTTTCTTTGGTAAAGGCATTGGGGAATATTGACGAGGCGGCGGGCTTTTTACCAGAGTTGGTTATTAAGGGTACGCGCACTGTGCCGGAATTGGGCGGCGGGCTTTGTCAAATAGGCACTACCATGTTCAGAGTAATTTTAAACGGTGGATTTCCTATTACTGCCCGCACCTCACATTCGTACCGAGTTGTTTATTATGAGCCAGCCGGTATGGATGCGACGATTTACAATCCGCAGCCCGATTTAAAATTTATTAACGACACCAGTTATTATTTACTTTTGCAGACAAAAATATATGGCGACATAGCAACATTTTATTTATATGGCACGAGCGACGGTCGTAAAGTAGAATTAAGTCAGCCCAAATTGAGTAATATTGTTAAGCCTGGCCCGCCGCTTTACATTGAGAGCGAAGATTTAAAGCCGGGTGTAAAGAAAAAATTGGAAAGCGCTCATGCCGGAGCTAGCGCCGAATTTATAAGAACAATTACTCACGCTGACGGCACGATAAAGATTGAAAAATGGAAAAGCTACTATAAACCCTGGCAAGAAGTTTGGCTGGTCGGCAAAGAAACGGTTGTTGCGCCGAACGATAGCAATAGCGTTGTTAATTAGACAACCGAAGTCAAAAATTAAAATTTTGTATCAGATTTACTGTCCATTATGGAAATTAGAGAAATAAAAAATCAGAAAGAGTGGAATAGTTTGATTACTTCTCAAGGCCTATCTCAGTTTTTACAGTCCTGGGAGTGGGGTGTCTTTCAGGAATCTTTAGGACGAAAACTTTTCCGCTTAGCGCTCATTAATGAAGAAAAAGAAAATATTTTAGCCCAGGTCGTTAGAATGAAGCTTCCTTTTGGCTTTAACTATTTATACATTCCTCGCGGCCCCATTTTTGATGAGACGAAAAACATCAATTATCAAGAAATGATTAATGAGGTTTGTCGATTGACCAGTGATAATAAAACTATTTTTTTGAAAATTGAACCAACGTTTTTAGATAACTTTGTGGACCCGAAGAAGATAGAAATATTCGGGCAATTAGTAAAAACCCCTTTCGTGCAACCCGAGCAAACTATTATTTTTGACTTATCTAAAAGAGAAGATGATTTATTGAAAGGGATGCATTCTAAAACTCGTTATAATATTCGTTTGGCTCAAAAGCGCGGCATTGAAATAAAGACTTCTTTCTCGGTCAGCGATCAAGATATTTCTACCTTTTTAAATTTGTTAAAAATTACTTCCGCGCGCGACAGTTTCCGTGCCCATCCGGCTGATTACTATCGCCAAATGCTCAAAGTTTTAGTTAGTGACAACCAAAGCATGGTGTCTGATAAATTTTTCATTAGGCTTTATCAAGCTGAATATCAGGGGAAGATTTTAGCGGCTAATTTAGTGGGTTTTTTCGGCGATACAGTTACTTATCTTCACGGCGCTTCAAGCGATGAATCCAGGCAGATTATGGCTCCTTATTTATTGCAATGGCAAATTATTTTAGACGCCAAGAAACAAGGATATCACTATTATGATTTTTGGGGTATTGATGAAAAATTATGGCCAGGAGTTACGCGCTTCAAAATAGGTTTTGGCGGTAAACAGATAAAATTTTTCGGCACATATGATTATATTATCAGTCCGTTAGTTTATCGTTTATATCGATTGACCAAAAAATTTATTTAATTTTGCCCCCATAGTTCAACGGATAGAATGTGGGCTTCCGGAGCCCAAGATAGGGGTTCGATTCCTCTTGGGGGTACCAATAAAGGCGGACGGGCTTGCCAATCAGCGCGCCTGCTCATCCGTAGTTCCGCAGAGCGGAACGTTCGCTTGGTAATAAAAAGATTTTACCAATAATTCGAAATAAAGGCTGGCGATATGCCAGCTTTTATTTTTAGTTTTTAGAATTAGCACAGATTATAAATTTATGATAAACTTAAATAATGGACATAGATAAATTAAAAAAAGTTCATATTATCGGCATCGGGGGCATTGGCGTTTCTGCTGTTGCGCGTTGGCTTAAAAAGTTAGGGGTCGAAGTTGGCGGTTCTGATTTGACCAGTTCGATGGTTACTCAAGAACTAGAAAATTTAGGCATAAAAATATTTTTCGGGCACAAAGAAGAAAATATTTCTAATGATTTAGATTTGGTTATTTATTCTTCGGCCGTGCCTTTTGATAATCCCGAAAGGATTGCGTCTCTCGCCATAGGAATCAAAGAATTGTCTTATAATGAATTTTTAGGCGAAATTTCTAAAGATTATTTTACTATCGCTATATCCGGCACTAATGGAAAAAGTACAACTACGGCTTTAGTCGGCTTGATATTCGAAGCGGCAAATTTAGACCCCACAGTAATAGTGGGCAGTCGCGTTAAGGAGTGGCAAGGAAATTTTCGTTTGGGAAGTTCAAATTATTTTATTATCAAGCGAGCGAGAGAAATAAAAAACGAAGTTTTTCATTTCCGAGCGAACGCGGATATCAAAAGGTTTAATACTCCTTTTATTGTTGAAGCTTGCGAGTGGCAAGCGCATATGCTTAATCTTTTCCCGAAGGTAATTGTTTTAACTAATATTGAAGCGGACCATTTAGACTACTATCGAGACTTAAATCATATTATTAACACCTTTCAAGAATATATAGACAGATTATCATCCGACAATCTTTTAATTTTAAACACCGATGATCAAAATATAGCCAAATTAAAACCAAAATGCCGCGTTGTTACTTACGGCATTAAAAATAACGCCGATATTATGGCTAAGAATATAGATTTTTTAACCGGCTTAACGCGCTTCGATTTATTTTTCAAAAATGAAAATTTAGGAAAAATAGAATTAGCGGTGCCAGGCGAATTTAATATTTATAACACCCTAGCCGCTATTGCTTTGTCTTTGAAATTCGATATTAATTTTGAAATTATCAAAAAAACATTAAAAAACTTTAAAGGAATTTGGCGCAGATTTGAGATTATTAAAAATGATCACGTACTTACTGTTGTATCTGATTACGCGCACCACCCCACGGCCATCAGAGAAACCATTAAAGCCGCTAAAAGGTTTTTCCCCAACCGCCGATTGGTGGTAATTTTTCAGCCCCATCAGCACAACCGGACTAAAAGTTTATTTAAAGATTTTGGTCGAAGTTTTACCATGGCGGATCTAACTATTTTAGCGGAAATTTATGATGTGGCTGGCCGCGAGAACTTGGAAGATCAAAACATAAGTTCACGGGATTTATTGGAAGAGATTAAAGAAAATAAACAGAATCAGGTATTCTATGCTGCTTCGCTGAAAGAAGCAGCCAGTCTTTATAAAAAGAATCAACAAGCCGGAGATGTAGTTATAATAATGGGCGCTGGCGATATTTATGAGATTGCGGAAGAAATACAAGCGGCGGCACGAGAAGTTGTTTGACAAGTTTTCGAAAATATTTTATAATATTTTAATCTAATTAATTTAATAAACTTATTTAAACAATAAAAAGCAGTTTTTATGTATCTCGTTCCAACAGTAATTGAAAAATCTACTCACGGAGAACGAGCTTATGATATTTATTCTCGTCTTTTGAAAGAAAGAATTGTTTTTTTAGGAGATACGATTGACGATGCGGTTGCTAATACGATTATTGCGCAACTTTTATTTTTGGAAAGCGAAGACAAGAATCGGGACATTAAGCTTTATGTAAACACGCCAGGTGGTTCAGTAACGGCCGGTTTGGCGATTTACGATACGATGCAATACATCAAGCCGGATGTTATGACGATTTGCGTTGGTACTGCCGCTTCGATGGGCGCTGTCTTATTAAGCGCCGGCGCTAAAGGCAAACGATTGGTTCTGCCGAACGCCGAAGTGATGATTCACCAGGTGATGGGTGGAGTCGAGGGTCAGGCGATAGATATTAAAATTCGAGCAGAGCATATTCTTAAGGTGCGCGATCAAATTAATAAAATTTTGGCTAAACACACCGACCAGCCCCTAACAAAGATAGAAAAAGATACAGATCGTGATTTTTTTATGTCCGCCGAAGAAGCCAAGCGTTACGGCATCGTCGACAAAATCATCCACAAATAAAAGGTATTAAACCTTTTGTTATCCGCGCTTGCTCGGAAATGAAAATGAGATTTTCATTTCTCTCGCTCGCCCGATAATAAATTTTATTTGTAAAATATTCTTTTTTCAAAAGCCGAGAAATTCGGTTAAGTTTTATTTGTGAACAAGCGAGAGAAAAGCAAATTTATTTGCTTTTCCGAGCGAGCGAAACAAACACAGGGCTTAATATCCTTTATTGAAATATTAATTAAATAAAATTAAAGATATGCAAAATATTATTTTAACAATAGCCGGCTTAGTTGTCGGCCTCGGGCTAGGCTATTGGATGAGGCGTTTAATCGCTTTAAGAAAAGCGGCAACCGCCGAAGCGCAAGCTGAAGAAATTATTAAAAACGCGAAAAACAAACAACAAGAACTTCTGTTTAATGCGCGCGAAGAGGCAATGAAAGTTATTGATGAAGCGAAACGAGAAGAAATAAACCGGAGAAGAGAGCTCAAGGCCTTGACTGACCGTTTAGAAAAACGGGAGAGCTTGTTTGATAAAAAGTTATTAGAATTGGAAGAAAAACAACAGCAATTAAACGACAAGGCCTCCAAGTTGGAAGAAATAAAGTCCAGAATTAAGCAATTACACGAAGAAGCGCTCGCTAAACTGGAAGAAGTTTCGTCAATGACCAGAGAAGAAGCTTTAAAATTTCTTTTAGAAAAAACAGAAAAAGATAATCAAGACGTCATTTTGGAGCGCTTAAAAAAAGTGGAGCGAGCAGGGAGTAATTTATACGAAAAGAAGGCGCGCGAAGTAATGAGTTTGGCCATGGAAAGAATCGCCACTTCTCATGCCACCGAGAGAACAACAAGTACGGTCAATATCCCGTCTGACGATCTAAAGGGCCGAATCATTGGCCGCGAAGGAAGAAATATCAAAGCCGTAGAACAATTAACAGGCGTGGAAATAATTGTTGACGATACTCCCGGCGCTATTTTTATCTCTGGATTTAATCCAATTCGTCGTCAATTGGCAAAAATTGTTTTAGAAAAATTAATTTTAGACGGACGTATCCAACCAGCGCGCATAGAGAAAGTAGTAGAAGATGCCAAAAAAGAGTTAGTGCAAGATATTCGTTCTGCCGGAGAAGACGCCGCCTATCAGGTAGGCATCACCGGCCTCGACCCGAAGCTTATCACTTTAATCGGTCGTTTAAAATATCGAACAAGCTATGGCCAAAACGTTTTACAGCATTCAATAGAGGTGGCCAACCTTTCCGAAATTTTAGCAACCGAATTGGGTGCTGATGAATCCGTGGCCAAGAAGGCAGGCTTCTTTCACGATATCGGCAAAGCGGTTGACCACGAAGTAGAAGGAACGCATCCGGCTATCGGTCAAGACTTAATGCAAAAATTTGGTTTTCCGGAAAAAATTATTATTCCCATTGCCACACATCACGAAGATCATCCGCCAACCCTTGAAGCGGTGATTGTTAAGGTTGCTGATGCCCTATCAGCTTCTCGTCTGGGCGCCAGAAAAGACAACTACGAAGACTTTATTAAAAGATTAGAAGACCTAGAGGGCGTGGCGAAAAGTTTTGCCGGCGTAGAAAAAGTTTATGCGATTCAGGCGGGTCGCGAATTAAGAGTTTTTGTAGTACCACAAGAAATAAATGATTTAGAAGCGGCTAAATTAGCCCGTCAAATAGCCGATCGTATTGAAGCAGAGCTTAAATATCCGGGGGAAATCAAGGTTACGGTTATCAGGGAAAACAGAATTATTGAATTCGCCAGGTAATTATTTTGTGCTATAATAGTTTATTATGCGAATATTGTTTTTCGGTGACATTATGGGCGGTTTGGGCCGCGCGGCTGTAAAAAAGATTATACCGCAATATAAAAAACGGTATAAACCAGATTTGATTTTGGCAAACGGCGAAAACTTAGCCCATTTAAAAGGCATGACGCCTAAAACCGTTAAAGATGTTTTGGATTCAGGTATTGATTACTTGACTAACGGAAATCATTTTTTCGGCAGAAAAGATGTTGTAGAAGTAGTTAATAAAAAAATGCCGATTATCAGGCCAGCGAATTATCCAGAGGATACTCTGGGGCAAGGTTACGCGATTATAAAAAAAGGTAAGCAAAATATTTTATTGATAAATCTGTTGGGTCGGGTTTTTTTAAGACCAACTCTTGATTGCCCCTTTCGCAAGGCCGAAGATGTTTTAAAAAAAACTAAGGCGAATCTAAAGAAAAATATCATTATCGTTGATTTCCACGCAGAGGCGACTTCAGAGAAGGTGGCTTTCGGTCATTGGTTGGATGGAAAAGTTTCCGCGGTGGTTGGCACTCATACGCACATACCAACCGCTGATAATAAAATTTTGTCCAAGGGCACGGCTTATGTTACTGATATTGGGATGGTCGGCGCCAGCGATTCGGTCATCGGAGCCGCCAAAGAAGGCATTATCCGATCATATTTAACGCAAATTCCAGAGCCTTTAATTTCGCCTCAAGAAGGGAGAGTGACCATCAACGCAGTTTTAATTGAGATAGACGACAAAAATCATTTATCTAAAAAGATTATTCGTTGCGATGAAGAAGTATTAATCTAATAGTGAAAATATTATGCCGCAGAGAACTTATCAGCCTAAAAAAAGAAAGAGAGTGCGCACGCACGGATTTTTAAGAAGAATGCGCACGAGGGCCGGTCGCCAGGTTTTGTCTAGACGTCGAGCCAAAAAAAGAAAAAAATTAACCGTTTAATTCATGCTTCGGAAGATTAATCGGCTAACCAAGGAGCGCGATTTTGATAGGATAGCCAAATTCGGCCGGTCTTTGGTTTTACCGTTTTTAATCATCCGGAGTTTTAAAAAAGAAGAAGAGTCTTTTTCGCGCTTCGGATTTATTGTTTCTAAAAGAATATCGAAGTTAGCGACCCGCCGAAATTATATCAAAAGAATTATGCGCGAAGTTGTGCGGGGCTTGGTGAGCGATATACCCAGCAGCTATGATTTTGTTTTTATCGCCCGTTCACCGATAAAATCCATTAAATTTTCTGAATTAAAATATTCGATCTATGCAGCTTTTAAAAAAATAAATTTATTAAAATAAACATTTATGCTACATCTTTTTCACGAAGTACTCTATCGTCCACTGCTTAATTTATTGGTGTTTTTTTATAACATTTTTCCTTTTCACGATTTGGGTTTAGCGATTTTATTGTTGACCTTGGTCATCAGATTTATTCTTTGGCCTTTATCAGAAAAAGCCCTAAAATCACAAAAAGCCTTACAGGTTATTCAACCCAAGATTAATGCCTTGCGTGAAAAATATAAAAACGATCCGTCTAAATTAGCGCCAGCCACCATGGCTATTTATAAAGAAAATAAGGTTAATCCATTTTCTTCCATATTTTTATTGCTTATTCAATTGCCAATCCTGTGGGCGGTTTATCAGGTTTTCAGCAACGGTCTTGTTTCTAAAAACTTAGCCATTGATCTTTATAGTTTTATTCATAATCCGGGTATTTTAAATGTTCTTTCTTTCGGAGTCATAAATTTGGCGAAACCGAATTTAATTTTGACTCTGATTACCGGTCTGCTTCAGTATTGGCAGGGGAAAATGCTGGCCACCATTCAGCCGCCTCCAAATATTGCCAAAAAAGAAGGCGCGAAAGATGAAACCGTGATGACGATTATGAATAAACAAATGACATTTATGATGCCAATTTTAACGGTTTTTATCGGTTTGGGCTTGCCTAGCGGTTTGATGTTATATTGGTTACTTGGCTTAGTTTTAACCATAATTCAACAAAAATTAAACTTTAGGAAGGCGGCAAGCCAGGATGTTATTACAAACGAAAAATAAGCAATAAACTAAACCCCGTTAGAGATTCAATCAAGACATTCTTCTCAGAGAGTATCGATGGCGAAGCCGCCTTACGGCTCTTGTTAATCTCCTAAGCATATTTAACTCAAATCTCTAAACGGGGTAAATATATTGTGGAAATTAGGAGAAATTGGTAAAATAAAGATAGGTAACTATCATTATTTTTTTATGTATTCATTTATATCTTTTATAAAATTTATTATCATTGATCCGATTTTAGAGATTCTCTATTTTCCTTTTTGGTGGTACACAAAAGGCTTAAAAAACGCGGCTCTTTCTTTGCGTAACAATATTCATAGGCTAGCGCATACTTTGGCCCTCCGTTTATTATTGACAAATATGTTTAAGCCGATGTTCGGCCAATATTCATTGAGTGGCAGAATTATTAGCTTCTTTATGCGTGTTTTACAATTATTGTTTTATTCAATATTATTTATAATTGGCGCAATAATATTATTAGTTTTATTTTTTATTTGGATCGGAATTTTGCCCTACACAGTTTATCAATTAATAAATTTGAACGGTTTTTAATTCTATGGATTTTATTTATTGTCCAAAATGCGGAGGACTCGGTTATTCGGTGGATAAAAAAGCGTGTCCGGCTTGTCGTCGAGCCGGTCTTTATTCTTGGGCTGGTGGTTTTTTGATATATTTTCGCCGAGCCTATATGGGCTGGCAAATTTGGCTATTCCGCATTAAGAGAATCGCCATTTTTTTTATAGAAGCAATTTTATTTTTTTATGGCATTGTCGGTTTATTGGCTATTCTTAAATTTTTTATCCGGATTAATCTTCCCTGGTTGGCTAACGTCAATTTTTTTGGTTTAGTTGACCTTAATCATAATCAACAAGGTTTGTTGATTATTTTCTGGCTGTCAATAATTATTGATTGTTTTTTTTATTATCGCCTTACTCGAAAAAGTGAAGAAAAAAGAAAGATCTGGCCAAAGACTGTTCGTCAAGTTGTTAATTTGCCGTCAACATGGGACGAGATTCAACATCTTGGTCGCAAGATTAAAATTAATGCTACCGACGCGCTTTCACAAGAAGCGGAGCAAATGTTCTTAAGGGCGATGGCTTTGGCAAAGAAGATGGGGCATGAATACTTAATGCCGATTCATCTTTTTGTTGTTGGTTTTTCCGTTTCCAAGGTTAATTTGGCTTTGATGCGCTTGGGGTTTGATTTGCCCAAAATGCAAACAAAAATTTCCGTAGCTTTAAGCAAGTTGCCGGTTAAAAGTAAAATTTCAACTGTGCCGATCATTTCTAAAGAGGCGAAAGAGGTGTTTGTTAGGGCTTATGGCTTAGCTAGCGATAAAAAATTAAGAGAGATTGAGTCTTTGCAGATTTTAGAAAGTTTAAGTATTCAAGATGGCCACGTTAAAGATATTTTGTATGATTTCAGTATCACGGTTGATGATATACGCAACGTCGTAGTTTGGATAGAAATTTATAATCAATTATATCAAGAATGGAAAAGATTCTCTGGTTTGGCGCGTTTCAAACCTAAAGGAGGCATGAATCGAGCCATGACCGCCATCGCCACCCCTAACCTTGATTTGTATAGTCAAGATTTAACTCTTTTGGCGAGATCGGGTTATTTAAGAACGTGTATTGATAGAGAAAAAGAACAAGATTCAATTTTACGAGCGATTGAAAGCGGCAAAAGTGGCGTGGTTCTAGTTGGACAACCGGGCGTTGGACGAACTACAATAATTAACGGTTTGGCCAGACGCATGGTAACCGAAGATATGCCTAAAATTTTCCAGGACAAACGTTTGGTGAGTTTAAATGTTTCTGATTTGATAGCCGGCGCTTCTCAGCCAGGTGAAATTGAACAGCGCCTTCAGTCTATTTTGAGCGAGATTAATCGTTCGGGAAATATTATTTTGTTTATTCCTAATATTCAAAATATTGTAGGCGTAAAAACTACACAAGGCGAGTTGGACATCTCGGAAATTTTAGCCGATGCAATTAAAAAACAAATTTTAATAGTTTTGGCCACTACTACGCCCAATGATTATACTCGTGTTATTGATAGGCGGTCTTTAGGTGAGGCCTTGGGCAGAATTAATATTGAAGAGCCAGACAAAAACACAACCATACAGATACTAGAAGCCAACGTGGCCAATATTGAGTCTAAAGAACAAGTTTATTTTTCTTACGGCGCTATTAGTCAAGCTTATAGTCTTTCGGTCCGTTATATGCACGAGCGTTTCTTGCCAGACAAAGCCATCGGTCTTCTAAATGAAGTTTCTGTTTTTGTGCGCAATAAACGCGGTAAACAAAATGTGGTAACTGCCGAAGATTTATCAATATTGGTGGCGGAAAAAACAAATATCCCAATAACTAAATTAACCGAAAGCGAAAGCGCTAAATTGCTTAACTTAGAAGAGCAAATACATCAGAGAATTATTGGCCAAGACGAAGCGGTGAAAATGGTGGGTGCGGCTTTGCGCCGAGCGCGCACAGAGTTGAGAAATTCAAAAAAACCGATTACCAATTTATTATTTTTGGGGCCGACCGGTGTTGGTAAAACCGAACTGGCTAAAACCGTAGCCAGTGTTTACTTCGGCGATGAGAATAAGATGATTCGTTTAGATATGAGTGAATATCAGGATAAGACGAGTATTTATCGTTTAATCGGTATGCCTGGTTCCGGTGAGCCTGGTTATTTAACTGAAGCCGTTCGTCAAAATCCATTTTCATTGGTTCTGTTAGACGAAATCGAAAAAGCTCACCCAGATATTTTAAATGTTTTTTTGCAAGTTATGGACGATGGTCGTTTGACGGATGTTTTGGGCAGAACTATTGATTTTACAAATACGGTTATAATCGCCACTTCAAACGCCGGCTCTGTTTTCATTCAAGAAGCCATGCGCAGCAATATGCCCTTTGAAGAATTACACAAGAAATTAATGGGAGAAAAATTAAACGAATATTTTCGGCCAGAGTTTATTAATCGTTTTGATGGCGTTATAGTTTTTAAACCATTGACCCAGCCGGAAATCAGACAAATTGCTTCTTTGCTGGTTAAAAGCACAGCCAAACAATTAGCGGATAAAGGCATTCTTTTAAAAGTGACCGATGATGCTCTAGAGGAATTATCTCAGCTTGGGTTTGATCCGATTTTTGGCGCCCGACCGCTTAAAAGGGTCATCCAAGAGAAAATAAATGATTCTTTGGCGAAATTCCTTTTGACTGGTCAGGTTGGTCGCAGAGATACGGCGGTTTTGGACAAAGGGGGTGTTATTACTATCGAGAAAGGAGAGACGTTTTAAATTTAAAACATGTTTGAAAATATTTTTTTATTTACCCCGTTAGAAATTCAATCAAGACAATCTTTTTGTAAATTGTCTGGAGGCGAAGCCGCCTTACGGCTCCAATAAAATCACTATCTATGCTTAAACTTAAATTTCTAACAGGGGTTTTATATATTTTTCTTGCTTTTTTACTCGCCATTGTATATTATAGATGGCAGACATATGTTCTTTTACACGAAGATTTTGAATTAAAACAAATTAATATTACGCGAGGCGAATCAGCGGGCGAAATTATTCATCAGCTAAAAAATCAGAAAATAATTGAAAGCGAGTTCGGCTTTAAAATCTATATTTATCTGAGAAATCGCACTGATCTTTTTCAGCCAGGTCAATATTATCTTAGCCCAGCTATGAGCTGGAAAGCAATTCTTAATCTTTTGACCTCAGAACAAGCCAACGAACGGACCGTCGTTGTTCGCGAAGGATGGACCCAAGAAGAAATAGCCGTTTATTTAGAAAAATTGGGATTATTTTCTCAGCAGGATTTTCTAGGCGCTTGTTATCAATTGGGATCTTCCGGAATTTTTGCGCCCGAGGCGCATCCGCCTTTGGCGGAGAATTATGGTTTTTTATCAGACAAGCCGAATAATCACTCTTTAGAAGGCTATCTTTTTCCCGATACTTATCGAGTTTATCGCGACGCTAAACCGGAAACGGTTATTAAGAAAATGCTGGGCAATTTCGATATTAAGCTCGATTCGGGCATAAGAGAAGAAATCATCCGTCAACATAAAAGTATTTTTGAGGTTTTGATTTTAGCCTCTATTATTGAGAAAGAGGCTGCTAACGAAACAGACAGACGGTTGGTGGCAGATATATTTTTGAGACGATTAGAGATGGGTATGCCGCTTCAGTCTTGCGCTACTGTAAATTATATTTTAACCCAAAAGACAGAACACCTTAGTTTAGAACAAACGAAAATAGACTCGCCCTACAATACCTACAAATATTATGGCTTGCCATCTGGACCGATTGGAAATCCTGGCATAAATTCAATTAAAGCCGTTTTATGGCCGTCTAAAAATGATTATTTATTTTTTCTTTCAACCGATCAAGGACAAATTATTTATAGCGAAACAAAGGAAGAGCATGATCTTAATAAAGCAAAATATTTACCCCGTTAGAGATTTAAAATTGAACATACTTAGGGCTTTGGTAAAAGCCGTAAGGCGGCTCCGCCTTAGATAAATCCGCAGAAGATAGTCTTGATTGAATCTCTAACGGGGTTTACGTTAAATTAAATAGAATACATAAAATAATTAAATGAAGTCGGGGATTAATAAATTTTTTATTTTTTTCTTTAGTTTGATGCTGGTATCTTCCGGCTTCCATGGTTTTTTATTGGCGCAATCTGATAATAGCGTCAGTTCGACATCCAACAATAATTTCGTTCCTGGCGAACTCCTGATTCAACTTAAAAACAGCGATAAAATTTATAAAATTAAATATTCTGATAATCCCAACCCGGAAAAATTAAAAGAAATTATTTTAGATAATTCCAGTATCGCAAGAGCCGAGCCCAATTATCGGTTTAAAATAAGTTATCTTCCTTCAGATCCGTTGCTCGGGGAGCAGTGGAATTTAAGTAAAATTAAAGCGCCGCAGGCTTGGGATATTGCTAAGGGCGGGACGAATGACGTAGTCATCGCCGTTTTAGATACGGGCGTTGATATTAACCACCCCGATTTAAAAGCCAATATTTGGATCAACGATAAAGAAATTTTAGGCAATGGTATAGACGACGATCGTAATGGATACATAGATGATTATTATGGATGGGATTTTGTGCGTGACGAGCCCGGCCCACAACCAAAATTTGATGAACCTTATAACGCCGCAGCCATTCATCACGGCACGATTGTGTCAGGACTAATTGCGGCTATAGGCGATAATAATCAGGGTGTTGCGGGTATAGCCTGGAAGTCAAAAATTATGGCTTTAAGGGTTTTGGACAGCGAAGGCAATGGTTCGGTTGATTCGGTTATTCGCGCGGTTAATTATGCGATTAGCCAACGCGCAAATATTATCAATTTAAGTTTTGTCGGTTCTAATAAGAGTGATTTCTTGGCTCAAGCCTTAAAAAGAGCTTGGCAGGCTGGTCTGGTTATCGTGGCTGCGGCAGGCAATGAAGCGACGGGTCAGACAGAAGACTTGGATCAAGTCCCGGCTTATCCTATTTGTTTAGATAGCGGCGATACAGATAATTACATTATCGGCGTAACCGCGACTGATCAGAATGATCAAAAAGGCAGTTATTCCAACTACGGCTCTCGCTGTATTGATATTTCTGCGCCAGGCAGCCGAGTGTATGGATTGATGGATTATAATCCGAGTATGGGCGACGACTTCAAGGAATATTATGGCGGATACTGGTCTGGTACTTCGGTGGCCGTGCCTTTGGTTTCCGGAGCAGCAGCTCTTTTAAAAGCGGTTAATCCTTTGATCAGTAACGTTCAAATTAGAAATATTTTAATGGCTCAAGCCGATAATATTGATCTGTTAAATGTCAATTATACTGGGAAGCTGGGCGCTGGCCGGCTTAATGTTTATCGCGCGGTTGATTATGTTTACAGCCAGCTTCTTAATTTACCCCAGCCTCGTTACGTGGTAACGGCTGCTGGTTCTGGCGGCGGCCCGCATATTAAAGTTCTCAAATCTAATGGAATTGAGGTTTTAGGTTTTATGGCCTACGACGAAAAATTTAAGGGCGGAGTGAAAATTTCTACCGGTGACGTTGATGGCGACGGCGAAGACGAAATTATCACCCTGCCGGCTTCGGGCAATCAATCCATGTTAAAGATTTTTGATTCTCATGGCCAATTAAAAAATCAATTTTCCATAATCAACAAAGAGGACAAATTTAAAGGCGGAAATTTGACGGTCGCTGATATTGACGGAGACAATAAGGCGGAAATTTTAGTGGCGGCCGGTTCTGGAAGCGTTCCATATATTTATGTTTATAATTTTGGCGGTGAGTTAGAATTAAAATTTTTAGCTTATGCCAATAACTTCTTGGGCGGATTCAATGTGGCGGTTGGCGATATTGATAAAGACGGCGTTAAAGAAATTGTTACTGCGCCGCAAGCCAACGGCGGCCCGCATGTGAGGATTTTCACTCCGGAGGGCTGGGTTAAATATAGTTTTTTCGCGTTTCTTAAAACTTTTCGCGGCGGAATCAATCTCGCGGTCGGCGATCTTAATAACGACGGCCAGGCTGAAATCATCACTACGATTGCGTCTAAGGCCAGTCCTTTCGTCAGGGTTTTCAACCAATTCGGCGACTTAAGAGTTCAGTATTTAGCTTACGATCGTAATTTTAATAAAGGCGTAAATATCGCCGCCGGCGACTTAAACGATGACGGTCTGGCCGAGGTTATCGTTGGTCCCGGTTTCGGCGGCGGGCCGCATATCCGTATTTTTGATTATTACGGCGATGTCAAATCCCAGTTCTTCGCTTACCCCAAGAATTTCTTGGGCGGCGTTTCGGTGGCCACGATTAAAATCAAAGAATAATGGTTAAAGATATTCTTTACAAATATTTTGGTAAAGCAAAAAATTTTTATCATACGGACTTAGGTTGGCAAATGGTTCATTATTTTATCGCGGGCGGCACTTGCACGCTTTTTGATTTTGCGGTTTATTTTTTTCTGACCCGTTATTTTAATTTTTGGCAAGCGCATTATGAGTGGGCCAATGTTATTGCTTTAGTCTTAAGCGCCACCATATTTTTTATCTGGAGCAAAAAAATAGTTTTTAAAAACCAAGACAAAAAAATATTTTGGCAATATGTCAAATTCTGGATAATGGTTGTTATCACCACCTTGATTTATCAAGGGCTTTTTGTTTTATTCACCCGCGTTAATATTTACGATTTATTAGCCAAGGTTTTTTGCGCCATTATCGTTTTGTTCGTCAGGTTTATTGTTAATAAATTTTGGGTATTTACCCCGTAATACAACTTCGATGCTTCTTGGATTTATTGCGATTAAAATAGTTATCGCAAGCAAAAAAATGAACGATATCTCATATTTAGAATCCCTTGTCTGTTTAATCGAAGCGTAAGTAATATCGAAGATGATATACGGGGTTTAAAATATAAAGAACAAACTAAAGGCGTGAATTAAAAAACCCTGTTCCATTTTTTGGAACAGGGTTAATTGGATTGCGGTTCAGACAAGCGCGATGAGCAATATTCCTCCGACGCCTATCACCAGGCATATAAGGCTGGCGATGCATCTTGGGCCATTTATTTCTACAAGTCCTTTAATCAGGCTAATAAGCCCGATTATAGCCATGACGCATGCCGCACATAATAGCCAGTACACACCGAAGGATAAATTAGAGGAGACCTCTTTGATGTCCTGGCCGGTCATCTTGGCTAACAAGGCCTTGATTTCGCCTTTGAGATCTCGTCCATTCCAGATGGGCTGGTAATAAAGCTTGGACAGTTGGATCAAGTCCGGGTTGAGTTTTGCGGTGATCAGTTTGTCGCCGTAAATTTTAATGGCTTCTTTTTGATCGCTCTGGAATTTATCAATCAGAGGAATGATTTTGTTCCAGTCCTGGATGTTGATCATGTTGTTCGCGGTTATTGAGTCCAGTGTCTGGTTGATAGCCGGCACCTGGCTGGTCAGATAGGCGTTGCGCGCGGCCGCGGCTTTCATGAAGTTCTCGTTGGGCACTGGTTCGGCGAAGACCGGGAAGGCGATCGCCAAAATCATGGCGATGCTGGCTATGGAAATCAGAATCCGTTTCATGGCTGGCCTCCTTAAATTGATTATTTACCCCGTTAAATTGCTTCGCGCTGACGAAGTCGGATTTAACTGGGGTTATTATTAAAGATCTTATTGTTTCGTATTAAAATTATAGCGCAAAAATTGCTTTTTGTCAAGATAGTATTTTGTTTCTTATTATGTTTTCCGACGATTACGGACAATTTCAATAATCGCCGGTAAAATAGAGAGAAAGATAATAACCAAAATAACAACGCTGAAATTATTTTTAATCATCGGCATATTGCCGAAGAAATATCCGCTAAAAATGAAAATTGTCACCCAGATCAACCCACCCAAAAAATTATAAGAAAGAAATTTGAAATAATTCATTTTGCCCACGCCGGCCACGAACGGCGCAAAAGTTCTAATAATAGGAATAAATCTGGCGAGGATAATAGTTTTGCCGCCGTATTTTTCGTAGAATTTATGCGCACGCTCCAAGTGTTCTTTTTTGAAAAAACGCGATTTTTCCTGAGAGAAAATTTTTGGGCCAATAACATAACCAATCCAATAATTAACCGTATCGCCCAGGAAAGCCGCTAAGATCAAAAGTAAGTATACCCATTCAATTTTGAATAAACCTTTGGCGCTAAAAGCTCCAACCGCGAATAAAAGGGAATCGCCCGGCAAGAATGGCGTTATCACCAAGCCTGTTTCGCAGAATAAAATCAAGAATAAGATTAAATAAGTCCATAAGCCGCAGGCTCGGATAATCAAGTCAAGATATTTATCTATATGGATTAGCAAAAAAAATAATTTTTTAATTATTTCCATGTTTTCTGTATTTTAGCCTTAGAATTAAAAGAAAAACAGTTGAAGCGCCGAATAATATTTGAGTTAGAACCATCGGCGAGCTTAATTTTAATAAGCCATACCAAAACCAGAAAATAACAGCTATCAGGTTTATTAAAATCATGCCCAAAGAAAGACCTTTGACGTTTCTGGTGATTAGGGTCTTTCTAATTTGCGGCAATAAACTAATGGCGCTAAAAAAACTGGCGATATAACCGACAAGTTCCATAAAATTATTTTATTGTATTTTAATTTTGACTAAGTAATTTTTGTTATTTTGGCGTTCCACGAAGTATAAATTTTTATTTTGGTCTATTCCCAATATTTCTTCGACTGAAACGCCTTTTATAATCTCGGTTCGATAATAATAGTCGCGATTATCAAGCTCTAAGGCGATAAGTCGGTCGGAATTAGCGTAAATAATATAATTATTATCATACCAGGCTACATCTTTAATTAAATTGCTTTCGCGTAAAACTATCTCATTCTTTATAATTTTTTGATCGTTCTTTTTTTCAACGGCTAGGGCGATAATTTCCCAGTTATTAAAACAAATAGCTGTTTCGCCCAATTTGATTACTTTGCGGCAGGAGTATTTACTTGATGATTCCTGCTCTTGATTGTCGTTTAGGTTGATAAAGTAATAATTATCCAGCTTGTCTTTAATAGAGATAAATCCTTCGGTTAAAAAAGTATTTTCTAATTGATATTTACCGTCAGACAAATTTATTTTTTTAACGATATCGTTCGGCTTGTAGTTTGTCCAGTCGCTCTCTTTTTTGATTTGGTAGAAATTAATGTCTTTTTGGTTTTTGGCGATCAAATAAATAAAATCATTGTCAATTAGCCAGTCGTTTATTTCTGAATTTTTTAATCCAACCCACTGCGGGTTAAAAACAATCTCCAGAAAATCTTGTCCGAGGTCATAATCATAAATGATTTTTTTATTATCAAAATATAAACTCGCGTTATTGGCCCAACGGCCACGATTGACGAAAGATACACCAGGTATTTTGGCCAAATTTTCCGTTGTTCTATTTAAATCGGTTACAATAATGCCGCCGAATTGATCAATCGTTGCGAATTTAGCGCCGTCGTTATTTAAAATATTTTTGACTTCACCGCGCAGGCTATTCTTTATTAGGAGGCGACCAGAAATTTTTAGATCGACGGCGTCAATTAAATAAATTTTTTTATATGTTTTTTCTTGAGCGATAATTTTATTTTGAGGACGATCGAATTCAAAAAACGTATTAATGGGCATTTCTTTCTTTTCTACAATCGGTTGTGTCAAAAAAAGATTTATTCTTTCGCCAAAAGTCGTTTGGCCGGCCACGACTTCTAATTTTTTCTGCCAATTTTGATAACCGTTCTTGCTTATGGAGACGTTATAAATATTAGGAAGAAGATGGCTGATTAGGGTGGGTGTGCTGCTTTCTATTTTTGTTAAACCCAGCAATTTTTTATAGAATAATAGTCGTTGATACCAGCGGTCGTTAATGGTTCGTCCATTAATAATTACTTCAGCCCCCGGCGGAGCGGAATCTAAATGAAGGTTGCCTGTTTGAGTGAATTTTCGGCTGATTGGGCTGTAGCGATAGCCATAGCTATACAAAATAATTAAAGGAGTTAAAATAAGGAAAGCTAATACTCCCAGTCCAATAATTAATTTTCTTAGTTTTTCCGGCATGATAGAAATAATTACGAATTACGAATTACAAATTTTAAATTCTACTTTCTATTTTATATTTTCTAAATTCTAATTTTTATGTCTAAATTTATTATTCGAGGCGGTAAAAAATTAAACGGTGAAGTTACAATTAAGGGGATGAAAAACGCAGCGACTCCCATTTTGGCGGCTACTTTGCTTACCGAAGAAACCTGCTTGATTGATAATTTGCCGCAGATATCGGATGTTTCTGCGATGTTCGATATTCTCAAAAGTTTGGGCAGTAAAATAGAAAAAGTTTCAGAAACTTGCGTGAAGATATGCAATAAGGGGATTGATTTAAAAAATTTGGACCAGAAGTTAGTCAAGAAAATGCGTTCGTCCGTATTATTTATGGGTCCGCTTTTGGCGCGATTCGGTTCCGTGGAAATTTCCGAACCAGGCGGATGCATTATCGGCAATCGTTCTTTAGACACGCATTTTTACGCCTTGGAAAAATTGGGGGCTAAAATTATCAAAGAAGAGGCTTTTTATAAAATAAACGCTGATAAATTAATTGGCAACCTCATTACTTTACCAGAATTTTCAGTTACGGCAACCGAAAACGCTATAATGGCCGGGGTTTTAGCTCACGGCAAAACCACGATTAAATTAGCGGCCGCCGAGCCCCATGTTCAAGATTTATGTCTATTTTTAAATAAAATGGGAGCCAATATTTCTGGTATTGGGACGCACATTCTAATTATTGAAGGAGTTGCTAAATTGAAAGGAGCTGAACATCATATTATTCCAGACCAAATTGAAGCCGGTACTTTTGCCGTTGCCGCATCTTTAACGCGCGGACATGTTTTACTTAAAAACATTGAACCAGAACATTTAGATATAATTTTGTTGAAGTTAAATCAGATTGGTATTAATTTTGAAATTCGTCATAAAGAAATCCAGTTTTTGCCGTCTTCTAATTTAAAGTCATTCAGGCTCCAGGCCTTGCCTTATCCCGGATTTCCAACTGATTTGCAAGCGCCCTTTGGGGTTTTGGCTACGCAATGTCAGGGGACAACCTTAATCCATGATCCGCTTTTTGAGGGGCGCATGGGCTACATTCAGGAATTAGTCAAAATGGGAGCCAACGCGATTGTCGCTGATCCGCATCGAGTTATTATTAATGGGCCAACGCCGCTTTACGGTCAAGAGATTAGGAGTTTTGATTTGCGCGCCGGCGCTACCTTGATTATCGCTGGCTTGATTGCTCAGGGCGAAACAATAATCAATCAGGCAGAAATTGTTGACCGCGGTTATGAAAAAATAGAGGAACGCTTAAATAGCTTAGGGGCAGAAATAAAAAGAATCGAAGATTAATTCTTGCCGTTTTAATTATTCGGTGCTATAATTGGCAGCGAGGATGTCAAACAAAAGTCTTTCCGCCGGCTGGCGGATTGGTTTGACTCCGAGCGAACCAATTTCAGGAGCGAAGCGAGTCTTATTAATAATTAATAAATATAATTTTAAACTTTGTTTTATATGTCACAAAGCAACAAAAATTGGACATTATTTATCGTTATTGTTTTGATAACGATTTTTTGTTTGTTAGTCGATATCCCGAGAGTGCCTAGCTGGGTGCCTTTTAGTCGGTGGTTTACCAAGCAAAAAATTCATTTGGGCCTTGATTTACAGGGCGGCACGCAATTGATTTATCAAACCGACACCAGTAATATACCAGATGATCAGCGTTCGGCTGCGGTTGAAGGCGCGCGCGATGTTATTGAGCGCCGCGTTAATTTTTTCGGCGTGAGCGAGCCGCTTATCCATACGGCCAAAGCCGCCAATGAATGGAAAATTGTAGTTGAACTGCCTGGCATTAAAAATGTGAAAGATGCTATTAAAATGATAGGCGAAACGCCCATACTTGAATTTCGTGAGCAGGGCGCGCCCAAGCAACTAACCAGCCAAGAAAAAAAAGATAGAGAAAATTATAATAAAAAAGCCGAACAGAGAGCCAATGATATTTTGAAGAAGGCTCTAAGGCCTGACGCTGATTTTGCTGCTTTGGCAAAACAATATTCTGAGGATGATGGTAGCAAGGCCCAGGGCGGTGATCTCGGATGGTTTGGTAAGGACGCAATGATTCAGGAGTTTGAAAAAGCAGCCTTTGCCTTAAAGAAAGGAGAAACCAGCAAACAATTAGTAGAAACTAGCTTCGGTTATCATATTATTAAAAAAATTGACGAAAGAAAGACGGTTGACGGAAAAGAAGAGATAATGGCTAGCCATATTCTTATTAAAACTCAATCGCTTGAAATTGATTTGAGCGATCCGCAATCACAGTGGCAGTATACGGGCTTAACCGGCAAACAACTGAAAAGCGCTCAAATGACTTTTGGTGGAGATACAAACGAACCAGAAGTTTCATTGGAATTTAATGAAGAAGGAACAAGATTGTTCAGTGAAATCACTCAGCGCAATGTCGGTAAGCCGGTAGCTATTTTTTTGGACGGCGTGCCGATTAGCGTTCCAACCGTGCGAGAAACTATTACAGGCGGCAAGGCCGTGATTAGTGGCGATTTCAATATAAAAGAAGCAAAGGAATTATCGCAAAGATTAAGCGCCGGAGCTTTGCCGGTCGCCATTCAGCTGGTCAGCCAGCAGAATATTGGCCCGAGTTTGGGTCGGCTTTCGGTGAATAAAAGTTTTGTTGCCGGCGTCATCGGGCTTTTGGTGGTAATGATTTTCATGATTGTTTTTTACGGTTTTTACGGCGTAATTGCCTCTATCGCTTTATTGATTTACGCTCTAATTAATATGGCTATTTATAAATTATTACCCGTTACTTTGACTTTATCCGCCATTGCTGGTTTTATTATCTCGCTTGGCATGGCTGTTGACGCGAACGTGCTTATTTTTGAACGCATTAAAGACGAAAAGCGAGCTGGTAAATTTGGCGAAACAGTAATTAATGATGGTTTTAGGCATGCCTGGACTGCTATTCGCGACAGCAATGCCACCACTTTAATTACCTGCGCTATTCTTTATTATTTCGGCAGCGGTTTAGTTCGCGGCTTTGGTTTGACGCTGGGACTCGGCGTGCTCACCAGCCTGTTCACCGCGATTACCGTATCCCGCAATTTATTGAAATTATTTAATAAATAAATATATGTTTTATAAAATCATTCAAAAAAGAAAAATATTTCTAACTATTTCCGGGGTTATAATCTTAATTTCTCTGGTAGCCTGGATTATTTGGGGCTTGAAATTAGGCATAGATTTTACCGGCGGCACCATTATGGAAATCCGCTATCCGTCTGTTAAAATTGACAACAATCAACTGATTATTGACCAGCTCAACGACTTAAAATTAGAAAATTTAACTGTTCAGTTGGCGGGATATGACGGCGCGATAATGCGCTTTAAGGATATTAACGAAGAAACGCATCAAAAGATATTAACAGCCTTAAATAAAATCGGCGCTGTGGAGGAAATTTCTTTTCAGTCAATGGGGCCGATGATCGGACGCGAATTAACCAATAAGGCGCGCTGGAGCGTTATTTTAGCCACGCTTTGTATTTTGTTTTATGTCGCTTGGTCGTTTAGAAAATTATCTAAAGTGATTAAACAAGGAGAATCGTGGCGTTATGGTTTCGGCGCTATTCTCGCTCTGGCTCACGATATTATCGTGATGATAGGTTTTTACGCCTTGATGGGTCATTTTAGGCACGTGGAATTCAATAGTTTGGCTATCACCGCTATTTTGACTGTATTGGGTTATTCGGTTAATGATACGATTGTTATCTATGACCGTATCCGAGAAAACATTTTGACGCGCGGCGGTCGTAACTTAGAGGAAGTGATTAATTTGAGCATTAACGAAACAATTACCAGGTCTTTTGGCACTACGCCGATTACTATTTTCGCGATTTTGGCAGTGGCTCTTTTTGGAGGAGCCAGCACGCGCGATTTTGCTTTTGCTATGGCCATTGGCGTTACAACCGGCGCTTGGTCTTCAGTTTCAATCGCCGCTTCATTTTTATTATTTAATCGCAAGGGTTTAAAATAGAAAGTTGATTCATAATTCATAATTCTAATTTGATTATGCGAGTAGCCATAGTGCACGATTTTTTAAGTCAATATGGGGGCGCAGAAAAAGTTTTGGAGACGCTTCACGAAATTTGGCCGGAAGCGCCAATTTATACTTTAGTTTACGATAAAAAAGCGTTAAATCATCGTTACGACAATTGGCAAATACGCTGTTCGCCGATCCAAAATTTGCCGCTAGGCATTAAGAAATATCGCTGGTATATGGCTTTGATGCCAATGGCCATCGAACGTTTTAATTTAAATGAATTTGATTTGGTGGTTTCTAATGTTTCGGCTTATGCCAAAGGAGTCATTACTAAACAGAAAACGAAACATATTTGTTATTGTCATACTCCCACTCGGTATCTTTGGTCAGACACCTATGACTACATAGAGAATTTAAGGGGTTTAGAAAAAATCATAGCTAAATTATTAATGTCTCTATTGTCTCGCTTGAGAATTTGGGATTATGTTGCCGCCCAGCGGCCAGATGGTTTTATCGCCAATTCCCACAACATTGAGGCGCGAATTAAAAAATATTATCATCGCGATTCGGCTGTTGTTTATCCTCCCGTAGAAACAGAAAAATTTTATATTTCACCGGATATAGGAAATTATTTTTTAGTCATTTCCCGGTTTAGACCATATAAAAGAATCGACTTGGCAATCGAGGCTTTTAACAGAACAAAAATTCCTCTAAAAATAATTGGCGCTAGTAAGGGAAGCAATTTAATGAAAGGAGTCAACTCGAATATTGAATTTTTGGGCGCGGTTTCCGACGAAGAAAAGGCTAAATATTTATCTCGCTGTCTGGCTTTAATCCATCCCCAAGAAGAAGATTTTGGCATTACGGCGGTGGAAGCTATGGCTTCCGGACGGCCAGTGATAGCCTATCGGGCCGGAGGAGCCTTAGAAACCGTTATAGAGGGCAAGACCGGAGAATTTTTTGAAGAACAGACATGGCAGTCTTTGGCCGACGCGGTTATAAAGTTTAACCCCGAAAAATATAACCCGCAAGAAATAAAAAAACACGCCGAAAGTTTTAGCAAAGAAAATTTTAAAAAAGAATTTGTTAAAACAATCAATCAATTTTTAAATAAAGGGTATTAACCCCTGTGTTTATTTCGCTCGCTCGGAAAAGCAAATTTATTTGCTTTTCCCTCGCTTGCTCACAAATAATGGATAAATCTATTTTAATCAATCTAAATGTTTTTCGCCGAAAATTATTGAGAAAGAAAATTTTTAATTTTTGGTTGAAATTTCATCGCGTTTTTCCCGAGGCCGAAGTATTTTTAGTCGGCGGAGGAGTGCGCGATATTTTTTTGTCGCGAGAGATTAAAGATTATGATTTTATGGTCAGGAATATTTCTCTGCGCGGATTGGAGGCTTGGTTGAAGAAAAATGGCCGAGTTAATTTGGTCGGTAAAAATTTTGGCGTTTTTAAATTTACTCCAAATGGTTTTGAAGGCGAAATAATTGAGATTGCCATGCCGCGTACGGAAAAATCAATGGGCACAGGAGCTTATAGAGATTTTAAAATACAAAGCAATGCCAGTTTGAAAATTGAAGAAGACCTCAGCCGTCGGGATTTTACCATAAACGCCATGGCGATTAATCTTTTTGCTTTTCGCGACAAAGTTTTTATAGATCCGTTTAACGGTTTAAAGGACCTGAAAAACAAGTTAATTATGACTGTGGGCGAACCCGAACAAAGATTCCGCGAAGATTATTCGCGGCTTCTGCGTGCTATTCGTTTTGCCTGCCAACTAGATTTTGAAATAGAGAAAAAAACGTGGTCGTCTATAAAAAAACTGATTCCTCGCCTCAATAGATTAAATCAAAGCGGTGAGTATTTGGTTCCTCGCGAGATAGTCGGCAGAGAATTTCTAAAATCTCTGCGCGCCGGTTTTTCCAAGGCTATTATTTTGTGGGATAAGTCCGGCGCCTTCAAGATTTTAATGCCGGAAATATTAAAAATGAAAAAATGTCCGCAGCCTAAAGAATATCATACCGAAGGAGACGTTTGGCAGCATACGATGTTTGCTTTAGATAAATTATCATCACTAGAGTTTTCCGCTAAATTTTCCGCCTTTGGCGGAAAAAAAGAATTTTCGAAGCAAGACGTCTCTAATGAGTTAATGGTTGCAGCCTTTTTCCATGATATCGGCAAGCCCTATACTTTGGCTCGCCAAGACGGACGTTTAACTTTTTATAATCACGATCAAGAGGGCGCGCGCTTAACTCAAAATATTTGCGATAGACTTAAGTTGTCTAGTCCGGAAGAGGTAGGCATTAATATTAAAAAAACAATTTGGTTGGTTAAAAGCCACATGCTTTTTTCTAATAATATTGAAGTAATGCGTCCCCAAACGATAGCCAAATATTTTTTTAATGCCGATTATCCGGGTATAGATTTATTAAAACTTCATTTGGTTGATGCTCTAGCTTCAATTTTGCCACCCCGAAAGCCGAATTTAACTAATTTTTATTCATGTTTAAGGCGTATTAAAGACCTAGGCCTTCTTAAGACAAAAAGCCGAAAGATTTTAGCTCCGCTTTTAAATGGTCACGAGATTATGAAAATTTTTAAAATTAAACCTGGCCCAGCAATCGGTCGCTATTTGGATATTTTGCGCAAAGAACAATTTTTGGGGCACCTTAAGAATCGTTCATCGGCAGAAAAATTTTTGCGAAAACTTATTGCCGAATAATTGAGCCCCTCACTTGAAAAAGATATGTTTTATGTTTATGTATTAAAAAGCGTTAAAGATGATGGACTATATATTGGCTACACTAATGATTTAAAAAGAAGAATTTTTGAACATAATAAAAAATCATCTCAATCCACAAAATTTCGCGCGCCTTTTTGCCTTATTTATTATGAAGCGTATGTTTCGATAAAGGACGCCAAGCACAGGGAGGCCATGTTAAAGAGATTTTCCGGTTCTTATATACATCTGAAGAAACGCATTAAAAATTCTTTGATCTTTTTCAAGTGAGGGGTTGACAATTATTGATAATCTGCTTTAATTATATTAAGAGTTATTATAGTTCTTTTAAAACAAAATACAGAA
>Ga0265296_1000943_pt1 | contig 37059 bp, 47 predicted proteins | sample MunlanPumphouse1_FD_189073 | JGI IMG/M metagenome (GOLD analysis project Ga0265296, IMG submission 189073) | Groundwater microbial communities from a municipal landfill in Southern Ontario, Canada - Pumphouse #1 | ecosystem: Environmental > Aquatic > Deep subsurface > Groundwater | place...
ATTTAGAATTTAAAATTATATTTTTTTATCTTTCTTCTTAACCATAAAGTAATAAATCAGCGCGCCGAGCCAGTAGGTGAACACCAGAACCAAGACCCAGATAATTTTTTCATTTTCTTTTGCGGCTGGGAAGTCTCTTTTTAAAAGGTCCACGAGCATCCAAATCCAAAAAATCGTTCCGCCGATAACGAATAGAGCAATTACGCTCCAGATGAAGAAGACAAAAAGAAATGGGAGGAAGAAGAGGGGGAGGGGGTTGAAGTTTGCGATAGTTTTCATATAGGATGTCGTTCGCGAACGACATCCTAAATAAGTTGATTTTTTTAGAAAATATGATAAGATAAGTTGTTCTTTTGTGTTATTCCTTGAATCTACAGTTTTCTCATTTTTTGCGAAAGGAGTTTTAAGAATGTCAGCTGAATATTTAGACTTGGTGGCTACGGGGTTGGTAAGGAAAGAATTGAGCTCTGATTCTCGCGATCATCTCGGTGAAGCGCTCCTGGATTTAGTGGAGAAGCCCTTTGATTATTTCATTCCCGATGGTTTTGGTTTTGGCAGTGTGGGCGGCACGGCGGTAATTGACGAAATTTATATTGATTCCGAGCATAATGTCTACATTTTTTCTGAAGGTTTTTCCACTTGGAAGGGGGTTTTTTTTCCCGCCTTGAAGTTTCCCCATCGCGGGAAGAGATGGCAGTTTGTGTATCATACAAGTCCTTTTGGCGCGGAAGAGCAGGTGATTTCTTCAGATGTTCGTTTCGGCGACCAGCCAAAGATGGAAATCTATGAATTGAAAGACATTCAGGGATTAGGGAATAATCTTACTCGGCGTTATTTCTATTGCCTTTATCGGCTTTCTATTTCGGGTAAAACGATTGCGGGGATGTTCCGAAGCCGCGTGACGCAGGTGGCGTGCGATGGAGAGAATGGACATCTGCTCTTAAATTTCGCGCCTAAAATCCAGAAGCCCACCATGTTTTTCCAGTACTTAAGTTTATACAAAGGAAGCAATCCTCATATGAGTTTGTGCTATTATTATTCTCCCTATTTGGAAAAACCTTGGGAGCAGGACGTGGAAATTTATTTTTATACTCCCGCAATTTAACCCTAATAAAAATAGGGTTTTTTTTATCCCGCACCTTTTTGAAGAATACCCTTTTGGCTTGGCTAGCGAGGATGAATGGGTATTAAAAAGATCCTTACCTTCCGAGGTCTTTATACTCCGCTGGCAAAGGTGCGGGATTTATTTTACCTTTGCCATTGTTTTGACGCATTTCGCGCAAGCTAAAATCTGCTTGTTTTTCAAAGTGATTTTTTGCAAATTTAATTTTTGCATTCTTTTGGTCGCGATATTGGAATGGCTGCGGCTGTAACCCATACGGGGTTTACGTCCGCAAATCTGGCAGAACATCATAAAATTATTCTTTAATAGAGTAAGATGCTAAGGTTAAATTAACATTCTTTTGCCCAATTTGCAAGGCTTATTCCTTTATGTTAAAATAAAAACTATCTTCTCGATTTAAAATTATTTTTTTATTTAATGTTTTTATTTTCTTTTTTGTCTGAACCGATTATGTTTTTGGCTTGGCTGGTCGCAATGGCGATTTCGGTGACCCTGCATGAATTTGCCCACGCCCTCTCCGCTTATCTTCAGGGGGACGCGACCGCGAAATACAGCGGACGCTTGAGCCTCAATCCTTTAAGACATCTTGATTTATGGGGGACATTGATGTTGCTTTTGGTTGGTTTTGGCTGGGGTAAGCCCGTACCTTACAATCCTTACAATTTAAGAAACCAGAAGTGGGGACCCTCTATCGTCGCTCTCGCAGGTCCGGGAGCCAATCTTTTTTTGATTCTTTTTTTTGGTTTGATCCTGAAAATATTGGTAGTGGGTGGAGTTTTAGATGTGGGCAATATGCTCTATATTTTGATAGAAATGATTATCATTTTAAACGCGGTTTGGTTTACGTTTAATCTCATCCCAATTCCTCCTCTAGATGGTTCTAAATTGCTTTTCGCGATTTTGCCTCGCCGTTTTGACCATTGGAAAATATTTCTCGCTGTCAGAGGTCCTTTGATTTTAATCTTTTTGATTATTTTGGATCGCCTGCTTAATCTTTCTCTATTGGAATCGCTTTTCAACTTGGTAATCCGTGCTGTGGCGGGTATGTTTGGGTTATCCCTGTTGTAAGGATTTGACTCTTCTGTTTTCTTGTGCTATTTTTGATATAGGATTCGCTTTTTTAGCGCAAGATTTTAGTTTACCCCGTTAGAGAAAGCTCATCCCGTCACAAATTTATTTGTGAATGGGACACGCCGACCTGTCTGACGGTAGATCTATCTATAGGCAGGTGGGGTCACTAAAGAGAACCGTTTCTGAAAGTTCACCTCGTGAAGAGAATAAAGTTCTCTAACCCCGTTTAGAAATTTATTTCTAACGGGGCTAATGGGGTTTATCTTTTAATTTTTGAATCCATCACCTATTTTTTATGCCCACCATTTCTCAACTAGTTCGCAAAGGGCGCAAAACTAAAATAAGGAAATTTAAAACACCGGCTTTGCATCGGACTTTTAATGCTATTCGCCGTCGGGGAAGAATGGAATCCATAGGGAGTCCATTTAAAAGAGGGGTTTGCGTTAAAGTTTTTACCACTACTCCCAAAAAACCTAATTCGGCTTTGCGCAAGGTAGCGAGAGTGCGTTTGACTAATGGAATGGAAGTGACCGCTTATATTCCGGGCGAGGGTCATAACCTGCAAGAACACTCTATAGTTTTAATTCGCGGCGGCAGAGTGAAAGATTTGCCCGGCGTGCGTTATCACGTTGTGCGGGGGATTTTAGACACGGAAGGCGTGCAAGGCCGCAAACAAGGCCGCTCCCGCTACGGCGCCAAGAAGATAAGCGAGACAAAGAAAGAAGAATAATATTTATTATTTTTTACTTATTACTTATTACTTAATTTCGTGCCTCGAAGAAAAAGAAAATTCAAAAGAGATATTTTGCCGGATCCCAAATATAATAGTGTTACGGTCGCGCGTTTCATTAATCATCTGATGCAGAGAGGAAAGAAATCGGTAGCAGAGGGAATACTGTATCGCGCTTTGGACATTGTGGCGGAGAAAACCAAGAAAGATTCCTTGGAGATTTTTGATTTAGCGCTCAAAAATGTGGCTCCGGTTTTAGAAGTGAAATCCAAAAGAATCGGAGGGGCGAATTATCAAATTCCCGTGGAGGTGAGGATGCCGCGCAAGATGACTCTCGCCATGCGTTGGATTATCGGGGTTGCTCGCTTGCGCAAAGGAAAGCCGATGGCTGAAAAACTCGCCGAGGAACTCATTACCGCGTCCAAGCGCGAAGGCGAGGCAATGCGGAAACGAGAAAACATTCAAAGAATGGCCGATGCCAATCGCGCCTTTGCCCATTTTGCTTAATTATTTAAGGTTTCCCATAAAAGCGAAACCTTTACGGGTATCTTATAAAAGGGGGATTTTAAAAATTAAAAAGAAAAAAATGAGAAAGAGAATCTTATCTTGCCTTTCCGCGAGTGCGGTCGCGCTCGCAGGGAACACTGCCTTAGCGCAATCTACAAGTTATGATTATGAAAGTACTGTCGCGACGGGCATGGGTGTCGGACTGATAATTTTCTGGATTGTGGGTATGATTATTGGTTTGTTGTTTTTCATCTTGTGGATTTTGATGCTCGTTGACTGCATTAAGCGAGATTTCGCCCAGAAGACTTTGTGGATTATCCTCCTCATTGTTTTGGGTTGGATTGGCGCCGTGGCTTACTATTTTGCCGTCAAAAGAAAGAACATTACTGGCGGACCGGTGACTCCTTCGCAAACCATGCCACCTCAAGCATCTTCTGAACCTCAATCACCACCATCTTCTCCTACCGCGCCTACGGTTTAATTGATGTTTTTAAGAGAAAGAGGATAAATTTTGAGGTAATGGCGGGTTTTATAGAACTTTAAGATTTTCGAGTTTTTTAGATTTATTCTCGGATTGACCCTGTTAGAAACACGCCTCGCAACTAGGCTAGCGGTTAGGCAGAAATATAGATAACTGGTGCGGTTGGGTTTCATACCCCGCACGAGTTTCTAACGGGGTTGATTTTTGGTACTTATCAGTTAAATTATCTTTTGAGTATTTTTGTTTTGCAAAAAAATTAAATTGCAACTTTTAACTTTTCACTTTTAACTTTTAACTTATTTTTCGTGCCTCGTCTAACACCTATAGAGAGAATTCGCAATATTGGCATCATTGCCCACATTGATGCTGGAAAAACAACCGTTTCGGAACGGGTTCTTTATTATACGGGTAAAAAACACAAAGTGGGTGAGGTGCATGAAGGAAAAGCAGAAATGGATTGGATGGCGCAAGAAAAAGAAAGGGGTATTACTATTACTTCCGCGGCAACTACTTGCTCTTGGAAGGCGGGAGCGAAGGGCGAACCCCATCAGATTAATTTAATTGATACGCCGGGGCACATTGATTTCACAGCCGAGGTGCAGCGCTCCTTGCGCGTGCTGGACGGAGGCATTGTAGTTTTTGACGGTGTCGCGGGCGTAGAGCCGCAATCGGAAACCGTTTGGCATCAGGCGGAGAAATTCCAGGTGCCGCGGATGTGCTTTATTAATAAAATGGACCGCACCGGCGCTGATTTTAAAGCCGATCTTAGTTCCATTCGCGAACGGTTGACCAAAGATATTGCCGTGATTCAAATTCCTATCGGGGCGGAAGACAGATTCGAAGGCGTGATTGATTTAATTAAGAATAAAGCTATTTATTTTAAAGGAGACTTGGGTGAGAAGATAGAGGAAGGGGAGATTCCCTCTGCTTGGGCCGGGGAAGCTGAACGATATCGGCGAGAGATGGTGGAAAAGATTGCCAGCGAGGATGATGCTTTAATTGAAAAGTTTTTGGAGGGTGGGGAAATTACAGAAGAAGAATTAAAGAAAACTCTGCGCCAAGCAACAATCGCGGGCAAACTGGTACCGGTGCTTTGCGGTTCGGCTTTAAAAAATAAAGGGATTCAACCTCTGCTTGACGCCGTCATTTTTTATCTTCCTTCTCCTTCGGATTTGCCTCCTGTTGCTGGTTACGAACCCGAGGCATTAAGAGGGCAGGGTGAGCGGACGGAAAAAACAGAAGAGCGTAAGGCGGATGACAACGCACCTTTTGCCGCTCTCGCTTTTAAGATTGCCAGCGATCTTTTCGTGGGCAAGCTGATCTTTTTTCGTATTTACTCTGGCCATCTAGAGGCTGGATCTTACATTTTAAACACTTCTTCCGGAAAGAAAGAGAGACTGGGAAGGATTTTAAGAATGCACGCGAATCATCGGGAAGAAGTAAAGGAGATGTTTACCGGCGAAATCGCCGCCGCGGTGGGTTTAAAAGAGACCACCACCGGCGATACCTTATGCGATCCTGATCATCCCATTGTTTTGGAAAAGATTACTTTTCCCGAGCCCGTGATTTCCATTGCCATTGAACCAAAGACCAAAGCCGACCAAGAGAAGATGGGTTTATCCTTGCACGCTCTATCGGAAGAGGATCCCACTTTTCGTGTGCGGAGCGACGAGGAGACGGGTCAGACGATTATTTCAGGAATGGGAGAACTGCATTTGGAGATTATTGTAGATCGGATGCAAAGAGAATTTAATGTCGCGGCTAATGTCGGCAAGCCTCAAGTTGCTTATCGCGAAACCATCCGCAAGAAGGCGGAGGCAGAAGGAAAATATATCCGTCAGTCAGGAGGCCGCGGTCAATATGGTCATGTTTGGTTGCGCGTGGAGCCCCTCCCAAGCGGCAAGGGTTTTGAGTTTGTGAACGCGATCAGGGGCGGCGTCATTCCTCAAGAATTTATTCCCGCTGTGGGAAAGGGCGTCAAGGAAGCGTTAGGGAACGGGGTGCTCGCGGGTTATCCAGTGGTGGATCTTTCGGTTACGCTTTATGATGGTTCGTTTCACGAGGTGGACTCTTCGGAAGCCGCTTTTCATATCGCGGGTTCTATCGCGGTGCAGGAGGCGGTGAGGCGAGCGGAAGTTCACCTTTTGGAGCCAATTATGAAGATAGAAGCGGTGACGCCAGAGAAATTTATGGGTGATGTGATTGGTGATTTGAATTCCAGGCGCGCTCATATCGCAGAGATGTCGGACCGCGGGCAGGCAAAGGTTATTGACGCGCTTGTTCCCTTGGCAGAAATGTTTGGTTATGCTACGATATTAAGATCTTTAACCCAGGGCCGCGCTAATTACACAATGGAATTTGATCATTACGCGGAGGTGCCGCGCCACATTGCGGAACAGATTATTGGGGAGAAGAGCGAGAAAAAATAACTATGTTTAAAAATATGCCTGATTTCAAAAAGATTGCCGAGATGCTCAAGGAAAAGAATGCCCGAGAACGTTATGTGATTGTGGAGAAGGGAGAGCCGAGGTGGGTAGTTTTGAGCATGCAGGATTATGAAGATTTGACCCGAAAAAAAGATGCGGCTCACGATCAAGAAGATCAAATGGTTGTTGAAGAGAGAATTGAGGAGGAACTTGCCTCTTATCAAGCCGAGGCAGAACAAGAAGAAGGGGAAATGATGTCCAAAGGCGCTTCCGCAGAAATTCAAGAACCCGAGCTTTATTTTGAGATAGTGGAGGAGAAAGAGATGCCAGGGTGCTCGGATTTATCCACAACTTCGGAAGCAAAGAGGAAAATGGAATGGAACGACATTCCGTTTTGAAGGAAGGGCTAAAATTAGGCAAAAAACAAGAGACTCTTTTTATTTTCGGCTAAAATTAGGCAAAAACAGCTGAAGATTAAGGATAGAAATAACCCTTCTTGACATTGAGAGCAATTTAGTTTAAAATGATTTTAGATTTGCATCCTCCAAGTATGGATGACGGATTTCAAGCCTCATAAAAAATTAATACTGCACCCTCTTTCATGTTTTTTTTAAGGAGAGGGCAGAAATTAAACAAATGACGGAAAAATTTGAACGCACTAAACCCCATGTGAATGTGGGTACGATTGGTCACGTTGACCATGGTAAAACTACCTTGACTGCCGCAATATTGAAATGCCTTGCGGCGGCAGGATTTAAAGCCCAGCAAAAATCAGTAGATCAGATTGATAATGCGCCGGAAGAAAAGGAGCGGGGGATTACAATTGCCACCGCCCATGTGGAGTATGAATCAGAGAAAAGGCATTATGCTCACGTTGATTGTCCGGGTCATGCTGACTATATTAAAAATATGATTACGGGCGCGGCGCAGATGGATGGAGCAATTTTGGTTGTTTCCGCCGCTGATGGTCCGATGCCTCAAACGCGGGAGCATATTTTACTTGCTCGTCAGGTAGGCGTGCCCAATATTGTCGTTTTTTTGAATAAAATAGATATAGTGGATGAAAAGGAATTAATAGATCTTGTAGAGGAGGAAGTGCGGGAGCTTTTGACCAAATATGAATTTGATGGGACAAATATTCCTGTCATTAGAGGGAGCGGATTAAAAGCTTTAGAGTGCGGTTGCGGCAAGAAGGAATGTCAATGGTGCGGTCCGATATTGGAATTAGTGAAAACAATGGATGAAAAAGTTCCTGAACCTGTCCGCGAGATAGACAAGCCTTTTCTGATGGCCGTGGAAGATGTTTTTTCCATTGAGGGCCGGGGAACGGTGGTGACGGGAAAAATTGAACGCGGTATTATCAAAATAAACGACGAGGTGGAGATAGTAGGCATTAAACCGACCCAGAAGACAGTAGTGACAGGCATTGAAATGTTTAATAAAACCCTAGATGAAGGCCGTGCCGGAGATAACGCGGGTATCCTTTTGCGAGGGACCAAGAAGGAAGATGTGGCGCGGGGACAGGTGGTGGCGAAACCGGGCTCAATTACTCCCCATACCGAGTTTGAAGGAGAGGTTTATGTGCTCACTAAAGAGGAAGGAGGACGGCACACTGCCTTTGCAAAAGGTTACAAACCCCAACTTTATATTCGCACTACTGATGTGACAGGTGAACTCTTTTTGCCTGAAGGGACGGAGATGGTTATGCCTGGCGATACTATAACCTTGAAGGTAAAACTCATTGCTCCGGTGGCGTTGGAAGAGAAACAACGTTTCGCGATCCGCGAGGGTGGACATACAGTGGGAGCAGGGTTCGTGATGAAAATTATAAAGTAATTTAAAATACCTATTATACCCCCCATCCTTTGCAAAAAAGGTGGGGGTAAGTCCATTCAAAATGGCTACTCAAAGCAGTAGAGAAATAACGGAGGAGGAAGCTTCTTCCCCCAGAATTCGCATCAAGATTAAGGCTTACGATCATAAGGTGATTGACGAGTCTGCTCGTCAGATTGTGGAAACAGCGGAGCGGACAGGGGCTATTGTTTCTGGTCCTGTGCCTTTGCCGATTGAAAAGACACGTTACACAGTGATGCGTTCACCTTTTGTTCATAAAGATTCCCGGGAACAATACGAAATGCGAGTCCACAAAAGATTGATTGATATCAATAAGCCCACACCTAAAACAATAGATGCCTTAATGGATTTGAATTTACCCGCGGGTGTTGATGTAGAGATTAAAATGTAAGATACCCTCTTTTTCGTGAATGGAAAGGGGAAGGTATTTTCTTTTTTGGGTGTATTTTTCTGGAGGCGGATTCCGTTATTCATATTTTTGATTATATTTATAAACCTTTTGCAAAATAACCTTTTCTACTGCAATTGCCAGATTTCGTAACGAAAAACTATTTCGCGAAAGGTCTTATGTTATTTTTTTCATCATTAAAAATAGGAGCTAAATCAAAAGCCAGCTACTTCAACCCTGCGCGACGAGCTTTTTTATAGAGTCCGCGAGCTTTTTATGAAATGCCCTTATAGGGTACTCTTCCTAATGCGGGGTAAAGGATTTTTTCTCCAACCTTCTGTTTTTTAAGAGAAAGGGAAGGGCGAAGAATTTCGGAAACCGGGAGTTTTTTCAAAAACCGGTGAGCTCTTTCACTCCTTACTTTTAAGGTAAAAGTGAAGGATGAGGGGGCGAGAATAAAACTGGTTTTTGGGAAAACTTTCGGTTTTTGTTTTAAACTGCCATTCTCTATGCCAAAATTTATCCTAGGACGAAAATTAGGAATGACTCAGGTTTTTGACCAAAAGGGAAAAATAACTCCCGTTACTGTTATAGAAGCGGGCCCTTGCTTTGTAGTAGCGATTCGTACACCGGAAAAACATGGCTATTCTGCTTTGCAACTTGATTTTACCCTCAAGGTTCATAAGAAGCTTGAAAAGTATCCCAAGAAGAATGATATTCTGCTGCGGGAATTTCGTTTGCCAGAGGCAGAAGCACAGAAATATAAAGTGGGAGATCAAATTGCAGTCGCGAGTTTTCAGGAAGGGGAGCAAGTTAAGACTGCGGGAGTGAGCCACGGGAAGGGTTTTCAAGGCGTGGTGAAAAGATGGGGATTCAAAGGCTCGCCGGCTACCCATGGCCATAAGCACGATGAGAGAGCGCCGGGTTCAATCGGCGCCACATTTCCGGAAAAGGTCATCAAAGGGATGAAGATGGCTGGTCGGATGGGTGGAAAGAGAATTACAGGAAAAGGACTGACCATTATTAATATTGATGCTAGGAAGAATTTGATGGTGGTAAAAGGGGCGGTGCCGGGCGTTAGGGGAGGTTTAGTGGAAGTGAGGGGTGAGGAATAAAGCTAAAATTATGAAGTTACCAATTTACAATTTAGACGGCAGGAAGTCCGGTAAATTTGTCAATCTCGCGCCAGAAATTTTTGACGTGGCAGTGAATCCAGTTTTAGTGAATCAGGCTGTGGTGGCTCAACGCGCAAAGAGTCGTCATCCTATTGCCCATACGAAGACACGGTCCGAGCGCCGCGGCGGCGGAGCGAAACCCTGGAAACAGAAAGGAACGGGGCGGGCGAGGGCAGGTTCTCGCCGCAGTCCCTTATGGCGCAAGGGAGGAATAGTTTTTGGGCCGAGAAGTGAAAGAAATTTTATAAAGAGGATTAATAGGAAAGCAAGACGCAAGGCTATTCTGATGGTTCTTTCCAATCGGGTGAAGATGGGTGAGGTTGTCATTGTTAAAGAGTTGAAGATTCCAGAAGCTCGGACGAAGCAAATGGCTATCTTCCTTGAAAAATTTCCTTTACAATCCAAGCCCTTGATTTTACTTTCCCAAAAAGACGAAAAAGTTCGCAGGGCGAGCCGCAATTTATCCTCTCTCAAGGTTTTGGCCGCGGACAGTTTAAATGTGGTTGACCTTTTGGATCGCAATTGCATTTTAATGCCCCTTGCGGCAGTAAAAATCATTGAGAAAACTTATTCTTCAAATGTTACAAATTCTGCCCCCTACCTTTTAAAAAAGGTGGGAGACGTTCCACTGGTTCGGCAAGCTCACCATCCTAGAAATCCCGCTATAAAAAGGATACCCCGGGCGCCTAGCGGGATACCTAAAGTGGCGTCCCATGAGCCCGCGGAATTTCATAAGTTATAAGAATTATGTCCCTCTTAAAAAGAAAAAAAATTAAAACCCCAGCAGTTAGGAAGGTCCGAGGAGGCCCGCCCGCAACGCCTCGTAAGCTCGGCTTGCATGGCGGGCGAGGTAAGACTGAAGCTTTTAAGACAACCCCTCATCAGAAAAAAAGGCAAGTTTCACCTAGAAGCCAAACTTTTAGGGTTTTAAAACAGCCTCGCGTGACAGAGAAAGGGACCAGCCTTCAAGCCCTCAATCAATATATATTTGAGGTGAATTTAAAAGCGAACAAAAATGAGGTTAAAAAGGCGATTGAAGAATTATATGGGGTAAAGGTCGTGAAAGTAAATATTATTAATTTTATGGGTAAGCAAAGGAGATATGGCCGTATCCAAGGCAGAACGAGAGCGTGGAAAAAGGCGATTATAACTTTGCGGCAGGGGGATACAATTAAATTATTTGAAGGAGTATAAAGATAAGCAACAAGTAAGGGAATATTATGAAATTTTATAAACCTACTACGCCGGGGAGAAGACAAATGACAGGTAGTGATTTTTCCGATCTCACACGGAACAGGAAACCGACAAAGAGATTGGCGGCGGGTTTGAGGCAAAAGGCAGGGAGGGATCGATTGGGCCATATTTCGATCCGGCACCGTGGCGGAGGACATAAGAGGACATACCGCATTATTGATTTTAGGCAGGACAAGTTTGACATACCGGGGAGAGTTGCTTCCATTGAATACGATCCCAATCGTACGGCATGGATTGCTTTGATTCACTATGCCGATGGAGAAAAACGTTATATTCTTTCCCCTCAAGGAATAAAGGCTGGGGATATGGTTTTAGCAAGCCAGAAAAAGATTGAAGCGCGGGTAGGCAACCGGATGCCTCTTGCTGAAATTCCTGACGCGAGTCCTATTCACAATTTAGAGCTGAATCCAGGGCGGGGTGGTCAAATTGTGCGGGCGGCAGGCGGGAGCGCGATTTTAATGGGCAAGGAAGGGAAATACGCCCAAATTAAACTCCCCTCGGGAGAGATCCGCAATATTTTAAAAACTTGTTTAGCCAGTATGGGTAGCTTAAGCAATCCAGAACATGATAATATTAATATAGGCAAAGCAGGACGCACGCGTTGGTTGGGGATTAGACCCACAGTGAGAGGGAAAGCGATGAATCCGGTAGATCATCCTCATGGCGGAGGGGAGGGTAATCAGCCGATTGGTTTAAAGTATCCCAAGACTCCTTGGGGCAGACCAGCTTTGGGGGTGAAAACGCGGCGGAAGAAAAAATACTCGGACAGATTGATTGTGAAGAGGAGAAGATAGGGAGAATGCCTAATTATTCTAATTAACCTAATTGACCTAAATAAATCCCAATACCCAAATCCCAATGAACAAAATCCATAATCAAGTAAGAATTATTGGGTAATTCAAGATTTGGTCATTGTTTAGAATAATTAGAACAATTAGAATAATTAGAAATTTTCATAGATAATAATTCTTGTAATCAAATTTTACCAAAATTCAAGTTTAAAAGTTATGTCAAGGTCTCTTAAAAAGGGTCCCTTCTGCGACCCTAAACTACTTGTTAAAATCAGAAAGCTGAAAGCCGGTGAAAAAACCATTATTAAAACTTGGTCGCGAGACTCAATGATTTTTCCAGAAATGGTGGGTTTTACTATTGGCGTGCATAATGGTCGGGAACATATTCCCGTTTTTATCACCGAAGATATGGTGGGTCATCGCCTTGGTGAATTTTCACCCACCCGTAAATTCATCGTGCATGGCGGTCGGATTGCGCGGGAAGAGGCGGCTCAAAGAGCTGAAGCAGATCGTAGCAGGGTAGAAGCAGGTCAGAAAGAGGCAGTGAAAAAAGAAAATATATAGCTTGTAAGGAGTGGCTTGCAACCTAAGGAAAATTATCCTTGGGTGGCACGTTACGAGTTTCAAGTTATAAGAATCCATGGAAGCGAAAGCAAAACTTAGATATTTACATATTGCGCCGCGTAAGGTAAGATTGGTTATTAATTTAATTCGCGGCTTAGAAGTGGGCATGGCGTTGGAACAACTTTCTGTAATTAAGCAAAGGGCGGCAAGGCCGGTGTTTAAACTGTTAAAGTCGGCCATTGCGAACGCGGAGCACAATTTTAACTTAGATAAGAATAATTTATATATCAAAGAAATTCGGGCAGATGAGGGACCAACTTTAAAGCGTTGGCAGCCGCGGGCCTTTGGCCGCGCTTTTCCTATAATGAAGAGAGCGAGCCACATATCCATTATTTTAGAGGAGAGGGTTGTTGGTCGCAGAAAGACTAAATCAGGAGGAGAGGCTCCCGAGCTTCTTGCCAGCCCTAAGATGGCAGGAAAGAGCGCGTTGAAGGTTGGAAAGAGCAGAGTTGTATCCACCCCGGAGATACCGCAGGGCAGGGAGGTACCCCTGAAACCATGGGATCCTCGCCGAGAAGCCGGTCGCCGGAACAAGCAACATCAGGATAAGAAGAAATTAGCTCAAGGCAAAGCTTTGAGTGGTCTTAAACGTTTTTTCCAACGTAAATCGGTGTAAAATGGAGCCCTTTTTTAAGTCCTTCGCGAGAGGCTGTCTGAAGATCTCGCGTAGCGATGAGATTTGCGAAGAGCTCCAAATATGGAACATGAGTCATGAAGCCTGAAACGCGTAAAATTATAAGTTTCAAGTTTCATGTTTCAAGTTTTAAGCAAGTATATGGGACAAAAAGTTTCACCTACTGCGCTACGGTTAGGTTATCTCTATTCTTGGAAGTCTAAGTGGGTAGCGAATAAAAAGAATTACCGAAAATTTCTTGAGGAAGATATCCGCCTGCGCAATTACATAATGGAAAAATTAAAGGAGATGGGTGTTGCCCGCGTTGAGATTGAACGTTCGGCGAATTTGATTAATATCATCATTTTAACTTCGCGTCCGGGTATGATTATTGGTCGCGGAGGTACGGGTGTTGATGATTTGAAAAAGGAATTGGCAAAGTTTACCGGGCATAAACCCTTTAAAGTCACGATTGAAGAAGTCAAAAATCCAGAAGCTAATGCCCAACTTGTGGCGCGGATGATCGCCGAAGCGCTAGAGAAAAGGATTCCTTTTCGGCGTGTTGTGAAACAATCTTTGGAAAGGGTGAAAGAGAATCGGGGAGTGCAGGGTGTAAAAATTATGGTGGCCGGGCGTTTGAATGGGGCGACAATGAAGCGGCGCGAGTGGGTTGCCTGGGGGAAAATCCCCTTGCATAATTTAAGAGCGGATATTGATTTCGCCCAAGATATTTCCAAAACCACTTATGGAATTATTGGGATCAAGGTTTGGATTTACAAGGGAGAAATTTTTGACCAAAAGAAGGAAAACAAAGTAACAAGTAACTGATTACCGACAATATGTTAATTCCTAAAAAGGTAAAACATCGTAAACATCAACGTGGACGTCTCGCGGGTAAAGCTAAAGGGGGATATTTTCTCGCCTTTGGCGCTTTTGGTTTGAAGGCGCAGGAGAGTGTTTGGCTTACGTCTCGTCAGATTGAAGCAGCGCGGCGAGCGATGACTAGGTTTGTCCAGAGGGGGGGCAAGATTTGGATTAGGGTGTTTCCAGATAAGGCGGTGACTAAAAAGGCAGCGGAAGTAGGAATGGGCGGTGGCAAGGGAGCAGTGGATCACTTTGTCGCCGTCGTCAAACGGGGGCGGATTATTTTTGAAATGGATGGCGTGCCCTTGAAGATTGCTCGAGAGGCTATGCGCTTGGCTAGCCATAAACTGCCTATTAAAACTAAATTTGTGCAGGAATAATTTTATGGGAATGAAAGAATTCAAGCAAAAGAGCATATCAGAATTACAACATGAACTTGCTTTTCAAAGAGACAAAATGCGAGAGTTTAATTTCAAGTTGGCCCAGGGCGAGGTGAAAAATGTGCGCGCTTTGCGTAAAGTGAAAAAGGAGATTGCGCGAATTTTAACTCTCTTGAATATTCGCAGAAGAATTAAGTCTTAAATATGCATTCTTATGGAAGGTAAAAGAATAAATAAGCGGGTTCTTCAGGGGATCGTTGTTTCGGATAAAATGGATAAAACCAGAGTGGTCGTTGTGGTCCGCACCAAGACCCATCCTAAATATTTTAAAAGATACAAGGTGGCTCGGAGATATAAGGCGCACGATGAAAAGAATGAGTATCATACGGGAGACAAAGTATTGATCGAGGAATGTAGACCATTATCACGGGAAAAGAGGTGGCGGGTAATCAAAAAGGTGGCTTAAATATTGTTCGATTGTTTTGTTGTTTTTTTAGGGAGGGTAAATTCAGGATAGCAATTGAGTGCACCCTAAAAAGCGAGGCTTTTTGGGAACTCCGTTCAAGAATAATAGAATTTTATGATTCAGGAACAGACTCGTTTAAAAGTCGCCGATAACACCGGCGCGAGGATAATTAAATGTATTAAAGTCTTAGGCGGCTCGCGGCGCCGTTTTGGTCGTTTGGGTGATGTGATCATAACGGCTGTGAAGATGGCCCTCCCTCATGGCACTGTAAAGGAGCATGCTAAGGTTTACGCGGTGATCGTGCGTCAGAGAAAGGAATATCGCCGTGAAGACGGATCTTATATTCGCTTTGATGATAATGCCGCCGTGATTTTACAGAGCAGAGAGAGCAAGGATCCTTTGGGAACACGTATTTTTGGGCCGATTCCTCGGGAACTCAAAGAGCGTGGTTTTAATAAAATTATTTCTTTAGCCAAGGAAGTGTTGTAGTATAACATTATGAAGCTTAAAAAAGGTGATAATGTCATTGTGACGAGCGGCAAGGACCGCGGCAAGAAAGGAAAAATTGTGCGCACTTTTCCACAAAGAGATAAGATTATTGTGGAGGGCGCAAACCTTGTGATTCGGTATACGCGGCCTAAAAAGCAGGGCGAAAAGGGTCAACGTGTGGAGGTCAACGCGCCGATTCATATTTCTAACGCAAAATTGATTTGTCCGAAGTGCGGCAAAGGGACACGGGTGGGCGTAAAAATTTCACCGCAAGGTAAAAGAAGGTTGTGTAAAAAATGCGGAGAAGCCTTCTTATGAAAACGCATCAGAAATGTAAATCTATGACGCGACTAAGCAAAAAGTACAGGGAAGAAGTAGTTCTGAAAATGAAGAAGTTTTTTGGTTATAAGAATAATCTGGCGATACCTAAAGTGGATAAGGTAACCATTAATATTGGCACTTCCCGCGCCATTAAAGAACCTAAACTTTTGGATATTATGCAAGAAAATCTAGCCAGTATCGCCGGACAAAAGCCGGTATTGAGGTATGCTCGCAAGTCCGTCTCTGGTTTCAACGTGAAAGAAGGAATGGTGGTAGGGCTGAAGGTGACCCTGCGGGGAAAGAGGATGGAAGAATTTTTAGACAAGTTAATTAATATTACCTTGCCGCGGGTAAGGGACTTTCGGGGGCTGTCTATCAAGTCTTTTGACGAACAGGGAAACTTAACCATTGGTTTTAAAGAATGTTCGGTTTTCCCGGAGATTGATCCAAATAAAGTGGAAGTGATTCATGGTTTAGAGGTCTGTATCAGCACTACTGCCAAGAAGCGCGAAGAAGGGATTAAATTATTAAAGCTATTAGGTTTTCCTCTGGTAGAAAAAGAATCTTAATCATTTGAAACTTAAAATATGAAGCATGGGGTTCACCCGCGAGATATGAATCACGGTGTATGGCAATTATGTATTTTAGGTTTCATATTTTAACGAAGTATATGGCTAAAAAATCTTGGATCGCTAGAGCAAAAAGGAAACCAAAATTTACGACGCGTATTGTGAGACGTTGCTGGCGTTGCGGTCGGAAACGAGGGTATATGCGCGATTTTGGCTTATGCCGGATTTGCTTTAGGGAATTAGCGAATAAAGGTGAGATTCCGGGGATCCGCAAGGCTTCTTGGTAATCATTTATGACAATAGATTTATCCCAATTACAAAAAGTAATACACCAGAACAAAGTCAACAAAGGTTTTAATGTTACGGATATTAAGCTGGAACTACTCCTTATGTTAGAGGAGTTGGCGGAGTTGTCTGAAGCTGTGCGGAAAGAAAAAAGAAATGTGGGAGAGGAGATTGCGGATGTGATGATTTATTGTCTGGGCTTGTGCGAAATACTGGGTATTAATGCCCAGAAAGAAATTTTAAGAAAAGTGAAAATTAACCAAGAGAGAAAGTATGTTCGCCAAACTAAATTTCACCATCAAAAAATAACTTAAGTTTTTTCTCCGCGATTCTAGATCCTAAATTTTAGATTCTAAAAATATGACCGACCCTATCGCTGACCTATTTACTAAAATTCGCAACGCCCTTGCCGCTTCTAGAAAAGAAGTGATTTTAATGTCTTCTCGGATGAAGCTCGCGATTGTGGAGATTTTAAAAAAAGAAGGTTATATTACAGATTATGTCACAGAAAATAGTTCTGCTTTTGAAAAATTAAGAATAATTTTGAAATATATTGAAGGGAATAAACCAGCAATAAAGGAGGTAGTGCGGGTGAGTAAGCCGGGCCGTCGTATCTATCAAAACTACAAAGATTTAAAGGCAGTGAAAGGGGGCTTGGGGATTGCGATTGTTTCTACCTCGCAGGGTTTAATGACGAGTCGGGAGGCGAGAAAGAAAAGGCTGGGCGGGGAAGTGATCTGCGAAATATTTTAACGCATTCTAATTTTTAATTCTGCATTTATTTTATGTCTCGCGTGGGTAAAAAATTTATTCTTGTTCCGGAAGGGGTGGAGGTGAATATCCAAGATAATCATCTGAATATTAAAGGACCTAAAGGATTTTTGGAGTTAGATTATGATTTTTGTTTAAAAGTGGAGAAGCAAGAGAATATGATTTTTGTTTTACGGTGCAATCCCAAGGATAGAGCAAGGCAAACCAAGGCTCTTTGGGGATTGACGCGTAATTTGATTAATAATATCATTCTTGGTGTTTCTCAGGGTTTTGAGAAGAAATTGGAAATTCAGGGAGTGGGTTATCGGGCGAATGTTCAGGACAAAAAACTAGTTTTGGAACTGGGTTTTTCCCATGCCGTGGAATATTCCATCCCCGACGGTATTGAAATCAAGGTAGAGAAGAATATTATTTCTGTGTCTGGCATTGATAAACAGGAGGTAGGACAGGTCGCGGCGGAAATTAGGTTTTTGCGCCCCCCTGAGCCTTATAAGGGGAAAGGTATTCGTTATGTGGATGAATATGTGCGTCGCAAGGTTGGAAAAAAAGCGACTACAGAGGGTAGCAAATAAGAATTGGATTATTTAAAAATTTTATTTTAAGCGCACGCTATGCGGATTAGAGAAAAAAGGGAAAAATTGTATCGGCGCAGGATGCGCGTTCGGGCGAAGGTTAAAGGGACGAATAAAGTGCCCCGTCTTTCGGTTTATCGCAGTCTGAAGCATATCTACGCTCAAATTATTAATGATGAGAAGGGGGTGACCTTAATAAGCGCGAGTGATCGGGAGGCGGACGGGGACATCAAGATAAGAAAAAAGAGCAAAGGAAAGAAACAAACAGAGAGCAATCAATCTTCAAGAGGATTGATATTGGCTTTTGCCGTTGGTAAACTGGTTGCTGAAAAGGCTTTGAAGAAAAAAATTGAAAGAGTAGTCTTTGATCGTGGCGGGAGAGTTTATCATGGACAAATTAAGGCTGTAGCCGAAGGAGCGCGCGCCGGAGGTTTAAAATTTTAAATTAATATGGCAAATTTCAATAAAAGAACATCCCAAAGAATTCCAAAGGAGTATGAACAGAAACTCGTTGATTTAGCGCGGGTTACCAGGGTTGTAGCCGGGGGAAGACGTTTTAGATTCCGCGCCACGGTGGTGATTGGCAATAAGAAGGGGACAGTAGGAATGGGCGTAGCTAAAGGGGTGGATGTCTCAACAGCCGTGGAGAAAGCGGTTAAGCGGGCGCAAAAGAATTTGATCAATGTTTCACTCGTTGGGGGCACCATCCCTCATGAGATAGAGGTGAAATATAAAGGAGCGCGGGTTTTATTAAAACCGGCTCGGGAAGGAACAGGGGTTATTGCTGGCGGTTCTATCCGGGCTGTAGTAGAGTTGGCAGGAGTAAGGGATATCTTAAGTAAGATGTTAGGCAGTCAGAATAAAATTAGCAACGTACGGGCAACACTGCAAGCTCTGCAAAATTTAGAGACAGCGGATGATGTTTTAAAAAGAAGAGGGAAAGAAGTTCTTAAAGTGGAGCACTTCATGAAGCCAGCCTCCCCTAATCCGAAGAGGCTGGCGGAGAGCTCCAAGAAGGCAAAATAATAATTAAGAAGCGCGCAGTGGTGCCTCTTTTATTTAGGATGCGATTAATGTTATTTTTTGATTATGCAGAAGAAAGTTCTAATTATTGTTTCTCCGCGTGATTTTAGAGATGAAGAGTATTTTGTTCCGAAGGGTCTCTTTGAAAAAGCAGCTTTGACCGTAGATACAGCAAGCACGGCTTTAGGTATTGCTTACGGCGTGATGGGGGGCGAGGCGGAAGTGAATCTCCTTTTGGAGAAGGTGGAAGTCAAAGATTATGCCGCGGTTGTGTTTGTCGGTGGTCCGGGAGCGAGGAGCTATTTTGATCACCCTGAAGCCCATCGGATCGCCCAAGAAGCGGCGAAGATGAAGATGGTTTTAGCCGCAATTTGTATCGCGCCGGTGATTCTGGCAAGGAGCGGAGTGCTGGCGGGAAGGCGCGCCACTGTTTGGACTTCAGCGTTAGACAAAAATGCGGTGCGGGACTTAGAGCGGGGAGATGCTACTTATTTGGCCGAAGAATTGGTGACAGATAATAATATCATTACTGTTCAAGGTCCGGCTGCAGCTTCCAAGTTTGCCGCGGCGATAATTTATAGATTACAATCTTCTAATTCATAAACAAAAAACTTGCAGTCCGAGGAATGTTTTTCCGGCGCAAGTTATAGTTTTCAAGTTTTATGTCTTTAAATTTGCATAATTTGGAATCTAGTCCTCATAATAAGAAAAAGCGTATAGGTCGTGGCAATGCCTCGGGGCACGGTACTTATAGTACACGGGGAATGAAGGGGCAGCGGGCGCGTTCAGGGGGAAAACGGCGCCCCTCTTTTGGTTCGCGTCTTGCTCACCATTTGCCTAAAATGAGAGGATTCAAATCCGAGATTCCTAAGATGAACATTGTAAACCTTGAGACTCTCAATCGTTTTTTTCAAGATGGAGCGGTGATCAATCCTCATACATTGCTGAAAGCTGAATTAGTTGATAATATTAAAAAAGGAGTGAAGATTTTGGGGCAAGGGGAACTAAAATTGAAGAATCTTAAAGTGGAGGGGTGTCATTTTTCCGCGTCGGCGAAAATACAGATTGAAAAAAAGGGAGGGAAGATAAAAAATGTAAAATGTAAAAATCAAAATGCAAAATGACAATGTAAAATTTTAAAAATGGGAATTTATTTTTAAGGTTTTCACTCCCTCTGGTAACCATCCTAAAGGCATAGCAAGACCAATATTTTAAATTATAGAGTGATCCTTAGATAAAGCTAAGGTTTTGAAAGGCTACCTGTCCGCTCAAGTGCCAGCTTATGAGCAGGTGGGACTTCTTTCGCTAAAGCTATAGAGGTCAAGAAGCTTGAATTTCTAAAATAATTTTAACATTTTGATTTGTCATTTTGCATTTTGATTTTAACATTTTGAATTTACTTTATGGCCACCAACTGGGAAAAATTGATTTCCATTTTTAAAATTCGGGATTTACGCAAGAAAATTTTTTTCGTCTTAGGCATGCTCGTGCTTTTTCGGGTCGCCGCGCATATTCCCGTCCCCGGGGTTGATGTGGAGGCGCTGCGCCAATTTTTTGCCGGGAACCAGTTTTTCGGTTTATTGGACATTTTTTCCGGCGGCGGATTGTCCAATTTTTCCTTGGTGATGCTGGGGGTCGGCCCTTATATTACTGCCTCTATCGTTTTCCAACTCCTAACAATGATTATCCCCAGGCTCGAGGAATTAGCCAAAGAGGGGGAGAGTGGAAGGCAAAAAATTAACCAATGGACGCGTTATTTAACCGTGCCGCTTGCTCTTCTGCAGACTTATAGCACAATTAATCTTCTTAATCGCGGAGGGAGAATGATTATCACCGATGTTTCTCCTTTGAATATAGCGACCATTGTCTTGACAGTCACAGCGGGTACATTATTTTTAATGTGGATTGGGGAATTGATTTCCGAGAAGGGTATTGGCAATGGTGTCTCTTTAATTATCTTCGCGGGTATCGTGGCGCGCATCCCTGGCGACATCATTCGCACTTTCAAGGTCTTTGATACTTCTCAAATGATTAACCTCGTTGTTTTTTTAGGAATCGCTATTTTAGTCATTGGAGGGATTGTGTTTGTAACGGAGGGACAGCGTAACATTCCCGTCGCTTACGCGAAAAGAGTGCGAGGAATGCGGATGTATGGCGGTACTTCCACCCATCTTCCCTTACGCGTAAATCAAGCGGGCGTAATCCCAATTATCTTTGCTCTTTCCATTATGCTTTTTCCGGGTATGGTCGCCAATTTTTTGGTTGGCTCTGGCGTTGCTTGGCTTTCTCATTTGGCGCAGAGCATTGCCAATCTTTTTCAAAATCAGATCTTCTACGGCAGCCTTTATTTTGTTATGGTCATTCTCTTTACTTATTTTTACACCGCGGTTACTTTTAATCCTCCCCAAATTGCGGAGAATATTCAAAAACAAGGCGGCTTTGTGCCGGGGATTAGGCCCGGAAGGGCTACCGCGGAGTATCTCCATAAGGTTTTAAATCGTATTACCTTGGCAGGGGCGTTTTTTTTGGGTTTTGTCGCCATTTTGCCGTTTATTGCCCAAAGCCTTACCAAAATCCAGACCTTGACTATTGGAGGGACGGGAATTTTGATTGTTGTCAGCGTAGTTTTAGAAACAATGAAACAGATTCGCGCGCAGATGCAGATGAGGGATTATGATGCATTTTAAATTTTTACGCCGACTCGTCCGGCGGTTCTACGGAGACGCATAGTAATGCATCTTTATTGTGGGATTAACCAAGGTTATTTATGTTAAATATTATCATCACTGGTCCGCAAGGTTCGGGCAAGGGGACGCAAGCGAAACTTGTAGCGAAAAGATATAATTTAGAACACATTGAAGCGGGGAAGCTTTTACGTGATTTAGTGAAGAGGGGCAGTCCGGTAGGGCAGAAGATTAATCGCTATCTTTTACGAGGCACTCTCGTGCCCACGCGTGTTTTGATTAATGGAGTTTTAAAACCAAGATTAGGTAAAGTGCCTTCGGAAAAGGGCTTGGTTTTTGACGGGATTCCCCGCCGTCTGCGTGAAGCGAAAGCCTTGGAAGAAATTCTTGCCTCCTTAGGGAGAAAGATTAGCTATGTGTTCTATGTAGAGATATCCGAGAAAGAGACATATGAACGTTTAGGCAAACGATTGACTTGCAAGGGGTGTGCGCGACCCTTAATTTTAGGCGTAGATGTTATGAATTCCGAGGAGCAATGTCCTTATTGCGGTAGCGTTTTATACCAAAGAGAAGATGATACAGAAGCGGCGATAAGAAAACGGCTGGAGATTTTTAAATGCGACACAATACCTGTTATTGAGTATTTTCAGAAAAAGAATCTCGTCACTCGGATTAATGGTGAACAATCTATTAAAAAAGTGCACGAGGATATTATAGCCGTAATTGGTAAGTGAGCAACGGGTATTTTTTGCCCATTACTAATTATTATCATTAATGTTTAGTTTGAAGAATCCGGAGGAGATTCGGATTATGCGTGAAGGAGGAAGAATTCTCGCACGCATTTTAAAAAAAATAAGTCGTGAAACGCGAGCCGGCGTTAGCGCCATTTATTTAAATGAGCTGGCGGAAGCTGAAATTAAGAAAGAGGGAGGAGAGCCTGCCTTTAAAAATTATGAGGGTTTTCCGGCATCGCTTTGTGTTTCCGTAAACAGCGAGGTAGTGCATGGCGTGCCTCAAGGCAAAGTCATTCGGGAGGGGGATGTGGTCGGTTTGGATTTGGGGTTGAAATACAAGAATTTACACACAGATGCCGCCGTGACTGTGGTTGTGGGAGAGGCGAGCAGAGAAATTCAAAAATTCGTGCGGGATTGCCGCCAAGCGCTCTATTTGGGTATTAGGCAGGTAAAAAGCGGTCATTATATCGGTGATGTTTCTTCAGCGGTTCAAAGCTTTGTGGAGCAAAAAGGATACTCCGTGGTGAGACAATTAGTGGGTCATGGGATTGGTTACCAAGTCCATGAGGAGCCACGTGTTCCTAATTACGGGGAGAAGGGCAAGGGTCTACTCTTGTGTCCCGGTATGACTTTTTGCATTGAACCGATGATTAATATGGGAGAAGCACAAGTGGAAGTAAAAGAGGATGGTCACACCTTTCGGACTGTGGATAGGAGTTTATCGGCGCATTTTGAGCACACCGTGGCGATTACAGAAAAAGGATGTTTGATTTTGACAGAATAGTGGCACAATTTTCAATTTTAAATTTGACTTAAAATTAAGAATTTATTACTATGCCCATTTTGGCTATAGACTATGGCGAGAAGCGCATTGGTTTAGCTATCAGCGACCCGGAAGATCGGATTGCCTTAAAATATAAAACCATTTTTTTAGAAGACGCAAAACAGCTTTTAGAAGAGTTGAAAAAAGTTTGCCAAGAAGAAGAGGTAAAGCGCGTTGTTATCGGTTTGCCGATTTCTTTATCTGGTCAAGACTCAAAACAAACAAAAGCCGTGCGTGAATTCGCGGAATATGTTAGAATAAAATTAAACTTAGATGTTCAATTGGAGGATGAACGTTTAACGAGCGTAGAAGCGGAAAGAACGCAGGCGAAGGACATAGATGAAGAGAGCGCGCGTTTAATTTTGCAAACCTATTTAGACAGACGAAAAAAGTTCTGCAGATAATTTTTTGCATTTTAACTTTTCGGCCCAAGGCCGATCAGCTCTTCGAGTCTGAAGACTTATCAGAGTTCGTTCAGAGCCTGAAGGCTCTTCAGAACCTGAACGGCCTGAACGACCTCGGGCTGATAATTTTTAATTAATTTTTTGTTTTATGCCTGAAATCCATCTTTCAGTGATTATTCCCGCTTACAATGAAGAGAAAAGGATTGCCGCGACCTTGAGGGATGTTAATGATTATTTAAAAAGACAGAGCTTCGAAAGTGAAATTTTTCTTTTAGATGATGGTTCTCGCGATAAGACGGTAGAGGTGGCCCGATCCTTAAATATTCCGAATCTTAAAATTATTGACAATCCCGAGAATCACGGCAAGGGTTATGTTGTGCGCCAGGGAATGTTGGAGGCTCGAGGCTCTTATCGTTTGTTTACGGATGCGGATAATTCTACCAAAATTTCCGAATTGGAAAAATTTTGGCCCTATTTTCAAGAGGGTTTTGATATCGTGATTGGTTCTATTGAAATTAAAGGCAGCGCAATTCGCGAAGGGGCAGCTTGGTATCGCCGGACCTTGGGGAAACTCGCCAAAATTTTGATCCGTCTGGTTCTGATTTGGGAGATTCACGACACTCAAAGAGGCTTTAAGTGCTTTACAGCCGAGAGCGCCGCGAGGATTTTTCCCAAACAAACAATTGAGCGCTGGGGTTTTGATATGGAAATTTTGCAGATTGCCAAAAAGCAGGGGTTCAAAATTAAGGAATTGCCTGTGTCTTGGGAGAATCCCGCGGGGAGCAAGGTGACCTTAGGGTCTTATCTTTCCTCATTTCGAGAGTTAATGAGGATTAAATGGAACAGCTTAAGAGGGAAATATAAATAATAATTTCTAATTTTTAGTTTTTATTAAATCAAAATTTTTTTAATGCTAGATAGAAATAAAAATCAAACATTCAAATCCGAATTGCGCCAGGATCTCGTAACTGGGGAATGGGTGGTGATTTCGCCTAAAAGGAAAAAGCGGCCGAGTACCCCTTTTATTGAAGCCCATTACCGATATAAAGAACAAGCGGAATGTATATTTTGTGATCCGGTGAAATCACATCAAGAAAAGGATGTTCTGATTTACTATGATGGGAATAAAAGATGGATTGTTCGGGTTTTTCCCAATAAATATCCTGCTTTTCAAAGGAGAAACAGCTTAAATAAAAAACTGCACGGTCCTTATCTTACGGAAGATGCCATTGGTTTTCATGAAGTTGTGGTGACGCGCGATCATAAGCGCTCTTTGGCTTACATTGACCTTAGTGAAGTAGCAGGGGTTTTACGAGCCTATCAGGAGAGATACATTAAATTAATGAACAAGAAATTTGTAGATTACATTCTGGTTTTCTATAATCATGGACGCACTGCCGGCGCTTCGGTGGCTCATCCTCATTCTCAACTGATTGCTATGCCGTTTGTTTCTATGGATATTCAAAAAGAAATATGGGGAGCAGAGGATTATTTTTTGAAGAATCGGGAATGCGTTTTTTGTCGGATGGTGGATCAAGAATTAACAGAGAAAAAGAGAATAGTTTTTCAAAACGAATATTTTGTGGTTTTCTGCCCTTTTGCCTCCCGGATGGGGTATGAGATGTGGCTCGTGCCCAAAGAACACCATCCTTATTTTGAAAGGTTGGAGCAGGGAGGAAGGGATAAGGCAGCCGAGGCTTTAAAAGAAGCCCTCTCGCGGCTTGATAAGCTGCTAGAAGAACCTGACTACAATTTTTATCTCCACACCTCCCCTTGCGATGGTCGCATCCACTCTTATTATCATTGGCACATTGAGATCTTGCCTAAATATTCCACTTGGGCAGGGTTTGAACTAGGTACAGGTATAGAGATTAATACCGTATTACCAGAAAATGCAGCAGAAGAGTTAAGATTGATAGTTTAAAGTTCAAAGTTAGAAGTGCAAAGTTGCAGTTAAGAGTTAAAAGTTAAAAAATTTTTAATTTTGAACTTAATTTTAAACTTTGAATTTTGAATTTTTAACTAATGTTTAATTATTCCTCTTGGTTTTCCAATTTTCCTCCCGAGTTGGCGACATTTTTAATTGCCGCTTTGCCTATTTCGGAATTGCGCGGCGCATTGCCTTTGGGCTATACTGTTTATAATTTATCTCTTTGGTCAGCTTTTTTGTGGTCGCTTTTCGGTAATGTAGCAAGCGCTATAATCTTCTTGGCTATTTTGGAACCCGTTTCTTCATTCTTGAGCAATCATTTCCGCTTTTTTCAAAGATTTTTCCAGTGGCTTTTTGAACGCACCCGCAAGAAACACTCCCAAAAATTTGAAAAATGGGGGGCGCTTGCTCTGATTACTTTTGTCGCGATTCCCTTGCCTTTGACCGGCGGTTGGAGCGGGGCAATAGCCGCCTTTGTGTTCGGGATTCCTTTTAAAAAGGCCGCTCTCTCTATCTCAATGGGGATTTTTCTAGCTGGAATTATCGTGGCGCTCGTGACGTTGGGCGGAGTAAGAGGCTGGCAGGCTCTCTAATTTTAATGATGAAAAGCTATTTTTAGGGAGGGGTGCGGCTTCATCAATTTTATGTCTAATGGCGCGAAAAAAAATCTCGTCGTGGGTAATTGGAAAATGCAAACCTTTTTAAAGGAGGGGAGAGAATTGGCGCGTACGCTGGAGGGCGAAATCACAGGAGAAGAAGGGGAAATTGTGGTTTGTCCTCCTTTCACGCAGTTGGCGATTGTAAAGGCGAATATCCATAAAATTCATTTGGGCGCGCAGGATCTATTTTGGGAAACAGAAGGGGCTTATACAGGCGAAATTTCCGGGAAGATGCTTCAAGAAATTGGCTGTGAATATGTAATTGTCGGTCATTCGGAGAGAAGAAAATATCTTGGTGAGACTGACGCAATGATTAACAAAAAGATGCTTGCCGCTTTCAAGAGCGGTCTTGGACCTGTTTTATGTGTGGGTGAGAGTCTGGAGCAAAGAGAGAAAGACCAAACTTTAGAGATTGTTGAAAAGCAGTTGCTCTTCTCTTTCGCCGGGGTCAACGCGCCCAATAATTTTGTTGTTGCCTATGAGCCGATATGGGCTATTGGCACGGGACAAACGGTGGAACCGAAGGACGCAGAAATGGTTGCGCGCTACCTGCGTCAGATTATATCTAAAAGATATAGTGAGAGCACTGCCAGTCAAGGTAAAATATTGTACGGCGGGAGTGTGGATGGGCAAAATGTCATTCATTTTATGCAGCAAGAGAATGTTGATGGGGTTTTAGTAGGGGGCGCGAGCGTGGATGCCGCAGAATTTATTAAGATTGTGAAAGCGGTAGATAATGCAAAAGGATAAAGATCCCCGGTCGCCTCGCGTTAAATAGTCTACCGATAATTAGTCATTTATATCTCTCAAATAACATAAATAAGAATTGTTCTGATTGATCTAATTAACCTAAAAAATGACCAATAACCAAATCATGAATAACCAAGATTAATTTTAGGCATTAGACATTAGATATTGGGATTTATTTAGAATAATTAAAATAATTAGGTTAATTAGAATAATTTTATATGTTAGCCAGGCTTAGAGATTTAATTGAAAAAGCGCGGGAGGAGGCTTATGCCTTAGGCGCGTTTAACACCTGCAATCTGGAGATGACCCAAGGGATCATTCGCGCCGCTTCTAATATGAAATCTCCCCTTGTGGTTCAGGTTTCTGAAACGACCATTAGTTACGCAGGCTTGAAGGCAATTACGCGGATTGTGCGGAGCGTGGTGGAAACGGAGGGGAAGGATGCGCCTATCGCTTTACACCTTGACCATGGTCGGAGTTTTCGCTCCATTGTGGAATGTATTAAAGCGGGCTTTTCCTCTGTACAAATTGACGCGGCGGATTTAAGTTTTGAAGAGAATGTAGCTTTGACTCGCCAGGTGGTGGAATTCGCCCACTCCAAGGATATTTTCGTACAGGGTGAACTGGGTACTATTCCGGGATTACACGGACAATTAAAGAATAATCACAAGAACAATGTTATTGAATATACTGATCCCCTGCAGGCGAAGGAATATGTAGAACGGACAGATATTGATTCTTTGGCTGTTTCCGTGGGCACTTCTCATGGTCTCTACCGCACGGAGATTAGATTTAATATTTTAGAAGAAATTAGGAGTTTAGTGGATATTCCTTTAGTTTTGCATGGCGCTTCCGGAGAAACGCGTCAAGATGTCAGGAAGGCAATTCAAAGCGGCGTAAATAATATTAATATTGATACGGAACTCCGTTTTGCTTTCACTCAAGCTTTAAAGGATTTTTTTTCAAAGGACAAAGAGGAAATTGATCCTCGGAAAATTCTCGCTTGTGGCCGTGATGCCGTCCAAAAAGTAGTAGAAGAGAAATTGGATTTAGTTGGCAGTGTGGGTCAGGCTCGTTCAGTAGTTTAACTTGTCTAAAAGATTTTTCAGGCAATATAGCGATATTTTATAATAGGAATACATAAATTTTAAAAATATGAAACCACAAAATTCTTCCCCAGTCATTGACACGGCGAAAATCAAAATTGCGATTAATGGTTTTGGAAGAATTGGCAGGACTGCTTTTCAGGTCTCTTTGGAAAAGAAAAATTTGGAAGTAGTCGCTATTAACGATTTAGGCGACCCAGATAATTTAGCCTATCTCTTAAAGTATGATTCGGTTTATGGTCGTTATCCGAAAAAAGTGGAAGGAGAAAGAGATCAAATTAATGTGGATGGCAGGGGATATAGATGCTACAGCGAAAAAGATCCGGCAAAGCTTCCTTGGAAAATGTTGGATGTTGATATTGTTTTGGAATGCACGGGATTTTTTACGGAAAGGGAAGGGGCGGAAAAACATCTCCAAGCGGGAGCTCGAAGGGTGATTATTTCAGCTCCCACCAAGTCTGAAGATGTACCCACTTATATTATCGGCGTGAATCATCAAGAATATAAAAAAGAAGACCTGATTGTTTCTAACGCTTCCTGCACAACCAACGCTTTGGCGCCGCTCCTCAAGGTCTTAAATGATTCCGTGGGTGTTGAAAAATCTTTGATGACGACTGTGCATAGTTATACTTCCACCCAGAATTTGGTGGATGGTCCGGCGACAAAAGATTTTCGGCGTGGTCGGGCGGCGGCTTTAAATATGGCGCCTTCCACGACTGGCGCCGCCATAGCCGCGACCAAAGTACTGCCTGCTCTCGCAGGGAAATTTGACGGTTTAGCGGTGAGGGTGCCTACTCCTTGTGTATCTTTAGTGGACTTAGTAGTTTTGTCCAAAAAAGACACCAAACAAGAAGAAGTGAACAAAATTTTTATTGAAGCCGCGCAAGGCTCCTTGCAAGGCATTTTGGAGGTGGTGGATGAACCTGTCGTGTCTACAGATTTTGTGCGCGACCCTCATTCTGTAACTGTTGATTTAGGAATGACGCAAGTCGTTCAGGGGAACTTGCTTAAAGTGCTGGGTTGGTATGATAATGAATGGGGTTATTCTGTGAGATTAGTGGAATTAGCGGAATATATTGGTCGCAGCATAAAAAATGATAAATAGAGTCGTCATTTTGAGAAATCAGATATCTTAAAAGTATCATAGGATGAGCGCCTTATATGAAGACACTAAAAGACATTGATTTAAAGGGAAAGACTGTTTTAGCGCGCACGGGTTTTGATGTGCCGATTGAAAACGGCAAGGTTCAGGATAATTTTCGTATTACCGCGGGTTTGGAGACAGTAAAATATCTTCTTCAGAATCATTGTAAAATTGTTCTTGCTTTTCATATTGGTCGGAAAGGTGATAAAGAAAATCCTGCTTTACCGGTCGCGCCAGTAGTGGAGGAGCTAAAAAGGATAATAAGAGACGTTTCTTTTTTAGAGGTTTCTAGTTGGGCGGGACAGACGGTGAAGAGAATGGCGCAGGGCTTAAGGGAAGGGCAAATTTTGGTTTTGGAAAACCTGCGTTTACACCCTGGGGAAGAAAAAAATGATGACCATTTTGCGCGCGAATTAGCGTCTTTAGCCGAGGTTTTTGTCCAGGATGCTTTTTGCGTTTTGCATCGCGATCATGCTTCTGTGACTGGCGTTCCTAAATATCTTTTAACCGTAGCTGGTTTTTTGGTGGCAAGGGAAGTGGAAGAGTTGGATAACGCCACGGAACGCCCTACCCATCCCGCCTTGGTAGTTATTGGCGGGGCTAAGACCGAAACTAAAATTCCAGTCATTGCTAATTTGTTGACTCGAGGTTATGATCAAGTTTTGACGGGAGGGGTAGTGGCGAATAATTTTTTGAAAAATCAAAAGGTTGATCTTAAAAATTCAACAGTAGACCAGGAATATTTAGATGACGCGGCGGCTATTTGGGATCAATTTCAGAGTAAAATTATTCTGCCTTCTGATTATGTTTGGAGTGAGAAGGAACAAATTTTTGATATTGGAGGAGAGACGATCAGGAGCTACGAGGACTTGATTAATGCCGCGAAGACAATCATTTGGAATGGTCCGATGGGGGTTTTTGAAGAAGATAAATTCCGGGCGGGCACTCTTCGGATTGGTCAAGCCATCGCCGTATCGTCCGCGAAAAAGATTGCTGGAGGAGGAGATACAATCGCGGCTCTACGCGAGTTTCAGCTTTTAGAACAGATGGATTTTATATCCACGGGCGGAGGGGTAATGCTGGAATTTTTGGCAGGTAAAGAGTTGCCAGGATTGAAAATTTTAAATAAGTAACGCGTAATATGCGGCTAGCGAGTCGCGGGTTCGTATATTGCGTATTTAATGTATTAAACTATTATGGGTAAATTCAAAAAATATTTTTTTGTCTATCTCGGTTTTATTTTAATTCTAAGTAGTTTTGCGTTTGGTGTTTTCTTGGGCGCAAGCCAGAAAATTCAAGCCCCCGAGTCGGGATGGCGGATTTTTGATTCGTTTATTAAGGGCAATGACCAGGAACCGAAAGAAGTGGATTTTAGTCTTTTTTGGCAGGTTTGGAATACTATTGAAGAGAAATTCACAAATGGAACCCTAGATCGACAAAAGATGATTTATGGCGCGATTTCCGGAATGGTGGAATCCTTAGGCGATCCCTATACCGCCTTTATGACGCCAGATGAAGCGCGCGAATTTGATCAAGAAATGGAAGGAAAGTTTGAGGGAATTGGGGCGGAAATTGGCATCCGTGGCGATCGCTTAACAGTGGTGGCCCCTTTAGCCGGCTCGCCGGCAGAAAGAGCGGGTTTGAAAGCCAAAGATATTATCTTAAAAATTAATGATGAAGATGCGGTAGAGATGACCCTGATGGAAGCGGTGGCGAAAATTCGCGGCACCAAGGGAACCAATGTTACTTTAAAAATTATGCGTGAGGGCGCGCAAGAGCCTTTTGACGTTAATATCACCCGCGAAGAGATCACGGTCAAAAGCGTAGAATGGGAAGTGCGCGGCGACAAGATCGCGCTTATTGGAATTTCCCGTTTTGGCGACGATACAGAAGAAGCGTTTAAATCCGCGGTGGCAGAGATCTTGCTTGCTTCGCCTCGCGGTCTCATTTTGGACCTCCGTAATAATCCCGGCGGTTATTTGGATACAGCGGTTAATTTGGCTTCAGAGTTTATTCCTAAAAAAGAGGTGGTGGCGATGGAAGAGCTCGCGGGCGGGAAAAGAGACAAATTTTTTTCCAGAGGTCCTGTTCGTCTCGCCGGAATACCTACCGTTGTTTTGGTCAATGAAGGTTCAGCTTCTGCCTCCGAAATCTTAGCGGGCGCCCTCCAAGATTACGGCATTGCTAAATTGGTAGGCAAGAAGACTTTTGGCAAGGGTTCAGTCCAAGAATTAGAGGAATTTTCGGATGGGTCGCGCGCGAGAATTACTATCGCCAAATGGTTGACGCCGAAAGAGCGATATATTAATGAGAAGGGGATTGAGCCGGATTTTTCCGTAGATTTAACAAGCGAAGATAGTAATGCGAATAGAGATCCGCAATTAGATAAGGCAGTGGAGATATTGACGAATAAATAAGATTCAGGTAAGGTAACATGATTTAATAATTTAAAGTTTTTAGATTTAAAATACGGAATTTTTAAAGGTATTGCTATAATTTTTTGATTTTTATTTCTTAATTTTTAGCGAATTTTTATTGTATCATTGCATTATTTTAGTCACAATAAAAATTAAGCAAATAAAAATTAGTTAAAAATCAAAAAATAAAAATTTTTACGATTTAGTATCTAATCTTATGAAGATAATTTTAAAAAAGGAACATCAAGGTTTAGGTAAAAAAGGTGAGGTTAAAGATGTCGCCGATGGTTTCGCGCGTAATTTTTTGATTTCCCAAGAGATTGCTCTCCCTGCTACCCCTTCCAACATTTTTGCGATTACTCATCTAGTTCAAGAGGAAGAGCGCACAAAAAAGCAAACCAAACAGAAATTAGAATCTTTTAAAGAGAAGATTGAGAATCTCAAAATTACCCTGAAAATGCAAACAGATGCTAAAGGAAAACTTTTTGGGGCAGTGGGGAAAGAGGAAATTCAGAAGGCATTGGAGAAAAAGATTGGGATTAAGGTTCCTAAACAAAAAATAGGCTTAGATAAGTCTATTAAAGAAGCTGGTAACTATGAAGTTGTAATTAATATTTCCGAGAAATCTAAATCCAAGATCAACGTTCAGGTTGTTTCCTTTGTGCACCCCACCAGAAAAATTTAAGCTTGGCTTATAAGAGAATCAAATTTTTGATATCTCTCGCAATAATGCAAAGCCAAGCTTGGTGCCGAAGAATAATTTTCAATTTATAAGTTTTCATTTTTATCCCTTTTCGTGTTCTGCGTGTGGTAATATTGTCCATCCCTGATTTTTTTCAATAATTAACGCCTTTGTGGTTGTACCCGGTGGTCCCTGGCCTTGTACTTGGATAATAGGAGAGCCGTCGTTACACTTTCCTCTTAAGATCGCATTCTTCATTACAACAATATTGCGTGGATCAACCACCATTACCAAAGGATGTTTAATAGTTTTCTCTGTTTTTTTCTTAGATACCGTTGTGCCCATCTTTTATCCCTCCTTGTATTTTTTGAACTATTCTTTAGCCTCTTTACTATATAAGAACAAAGAATTTTGTCAATGATTTTAAAAACAAACTTTTTTCAAAAAGTTTGTTTTGTTGTCGTTGGTTCAATTCTTAAGAATTGAACCATTTATTTCTGCAGGATTATCTGGTTCAGGTCTCCCGACCTGAACCAACAAGGAAGTATCATTGAAGAATTGAGAGTTTTATGATATAATTGAAACGAAGTGAGTTTTTTTTAATCCACCAGTGAATTTTTCTACTTTTCTGCTATAAAATTTTACTACACCGTCGCAGAGCGCAAAAAGAGTGTCATCATTGCCTCGTTTTACGTTTCTGCCGGCATGAAAATGAGTGCCGCGTTGGCGGACAATAATTTCTCCTGTTTTTATTTTTTGACCGCCAAATCTTTTCACCCCTAATCGTTTAGAGACAGAGTCGCGGCCAAGGGCGGTCGAGCCGCCAGCTTTAGTATGGGCCATAAATTTTCATTGTTCAATTGTTTGATTGTTCAAGAGTTATATATAATATAGCTTAAATTATGATGATAGTCAAGCGGGTAGTAGAAAACCAAAATAAGGTTGTTTTAGCTTGCGGAATGATTTTAGTAGCCGCCATATCTTTCGCGGGCGGAATTTTAGTGAACCCGCAAGAGAAAAAGGAGCCTCTAGTTCTGTCGGAGGGCACGAGTAAGGTGGAGCCATTTTCTTTAATGATTAATGAAATAAAGGATAGCTCTGTATTTTTTAAAGTCGATCCGAGGGCAACAGTAAAGGTTGATGAAGAAATTATCAAGGGCGACGGGGAGGGAAATTTTGGATTTGATTTTAAGTTGGGAGAAAAACTGACGATTTATAATGAAGATAATGTTATCACCTTTGATTTGAATGCTTTAAAACAACAATCAGAGGGAGTAGTGGCAGGGGAAGCGAAGAAGGGGGGAGAAGATATCAAACAAACTACGGAGGCGGCGCGATCCAACACGTCTGTATCTTCTGGTAGCGTAGAGCCCAAAAAAGAAGTTTCCCAAGAGGGCCAGTTCGTCGGCAGTAAAAATAGTACCAAATATCATCTTCCTTCTTGCCGTTTTGCCAAAAATATCAAGCCACAAAATCAGGTTTGGTTTTCTTCTCTAGAAGAGGCAGAAAGCAGGGGATACAAGCCTTGCGGAACGTGTATAAAGTAGTAATAGGTAATCAGTAATTAATAAAATTGACTAAATTTTATGGTGAACAAAATTTTTGTTCACCATAGACATGGTGTAAACTTATGATTTAGATCGGGAGAGAGACCGGTGATTTATAAAGAATAATATTATTTTCTTGAATAGCCTTAATGGTTAAAATATTAATTAGATGGAGCGGCGAGTAGGGGAATCTAGCTTACAGGGAGTAGATGTGAACCAAGTTACGGAGTTATCACAATCCAGAAACAAATTTTCTAGTAATCTAGAGTCTAAAAGGGAAGTTCCCACAGGGGAAATGCTTTAAGGGACTTAAAATTAAATTTATTTTCTCTCAATAAAGTTTTAATTAAAAGATATATGTATGGTAAAATTTTTGAATAGCGAGCAGTATAGTTTCGCGCATCCATAGTTGGTAAATTTGCTCTAAAATAAGAAGAAAACGCCCATATTATGCCGAACAATTTATTTGTTCGGGTTTTTTTTATTTTATATATCCCACTGCAAGCAGTCGGGAAACCCTTATGGGGATCTATAAGGGGGTGACAAGCCCCCTTATACCAAGGGCGGGGATTCTCAAGATTTGTTGGCTCCATAGTGGCGTTAGCCCCTCACTTTTTAAGAAGTGAGGGGCTAAGCCCTATGGAGCCGGGATGCAAGCCGTGAAGAGAAAATATGATCAGACTTTAATACTGTTTCGCACTACACGCCGAAGTGCCTCTATCCATGCTCCGTCGCTCAAAGCCTTCTCCTCTCGAGCGAGGCGACCAGAACATTTCGCGCAAGTAGATGTTATAGCATCTACGGCACGAGAGGCGTGGAGCTTCATATCTCCCTCTTAGAAGCAGGGAGGAATCTTTTTTAAAGGGGGAATCTACTTGCCGTCCGGCTAGAGGGAGTCGGTTTTGATGATGCTTTTTATATACAATTTTATTACAATTCCTTGAATAACGAAATGTATCGTCTATTAGCGAGGAGGGCTTTTAGTCAGATCCCTCGCTTCCGCTCGGGACAGGCTCCGCAATCTCATTAAGCTGTATTTATACAGATTTAGGAGATTGCCTGCCCGCTCACAAGCTTCGCTTCAGGCGAGGCGGGCGGGCTTCGGTCGGCATCAGATGCCTCCCTCGCTAATAGACAAAATGAATTTCGTAATTCAAGGAATAATTACGATATTTGAAAAGTATAAAAATCATTATTAACCCTGATCTAATTCTGTCTTGTGGATAAGTAAAAAAGATTATCTCCCGTAGCCAGAAAAACTCTCCAAAAAACTTTGTGAAAATGAATTTTTCATTAAAAATTGTCCTAACTGTTGCGATTTTTTTTTAACTTAACAAAAGAGGCAGTTTTTGCCTTATTTATCTTAATAATCACTTTGAGTTTAACTTAACAATATAGTATAATAATGTTAAGAAGTGTTAAGAAGTGTTAAGAAGAGTCAAGATCCAAAATCAAGATAAAAAATGAAAGAAAAAGAAAAAGAAATTTCAGAACTTATTACCCTAAAAGAAGCCTGCGCGATATTAAAATGTCATCCCAATACCCTTCGTATTTGGGATAAAAATGGCTCGCTTACGGCTTTTAGATTTGGAGCAAGGAAAGACAGGCGGTATAGGCGAGAAGACATCTTAAATATATCGGCTCAAAAAGGCAGCTTAAGCCATCGGGTACAGGAAAGAATACCACAAGAAAAAATAGAAAACACAGAAGAAAATGTAACCTTAAAAGAGGCTTGCGGAATCTTAAAATGTCATCCCAATACTTTAAGGCAGTGGGATAGAAAAGGCATACTTACCGCGTTTCGCTTTGGAGGCAAAAAAGAAAGGCGTTATCGGAGAAGGGATATTTTAACTGTCGCGCGAGGAATATTTTTGCCTAAAAAAGTTCAAAAGGAAGTAAAGAATATCACTCTAAAAGAAGCTTGCGAGATTCTAAAATGCCATCCCAATACTTTAAGGCAGTGGGACAGGAAGGGCATTTTAAAGGCAATCAGGTTTGGCGGAAAAAAAGAAAGGCGTTATAGAAAAGAAGATATTATTAAAATGGCGTTAGCAAGAGAAAATGGTTTACAACCTCCGATTCCCAAACTATCCGATATATCCACGCGAGTCAAGATTGAAGTTAACAAGCAGCCCCAAAATATTGGTGATTTACCAAAATTTCTCCCCCAAGTTTTTCAAAAAGAAAAGGTAGATAACATACAAAAACAGCAAATAAATACTCAAGAAATATCTTCCAACCTTGAAAAAGCCATCGTTCAAGCCTTTAAAAAGGCTACCGAAAAAACAATTTCAACCCTCAAAACAGATTCAGGACAGAAGATAGAACCTGAATTACCTCCTCACTCGGACACCCTATTTTCCTCTCTTCCTTCCTTTTTGAAACCAGTCTTTAGCGTGATCCTGATCGTTTTCATTATCTTAACCAATCTTTTTATCTTTACAGATGGCGTTTTTGCTAAAAAAGGAGGTTTTAAGGGCATAGCGGTTAAAACCACCCAAGGTTTAGTATCCGGAGCCAGTCAGACTATCAAAGCCGCCCAAAACCTGAATCAAATCGCTTCCCAAACCACTACGGAAAGGTTCAAAGATGTCTTTAAACCCAGAGAAGAACAAAAATCCCCCTCACCTCGTGTTCTGGCAAGTCCGGTCTTTAAACCCGCTCCGATTAAAGAGCCTCTTTTTCAAAAAATCACCAAAATCCTAAAAAAACAACAATCCAAACTCTCTCTGCCCTTGGAACAATCCCAAGATCCAGAGAATGACTTTAACCCCCCCTCCGAATCAGAGCAAACCCCTCTTACTCTTCAAGATATTACCCAATCCCTTAGCCAAACCCCCCAGAGGGTGGAAGAATCTGCTCAAGGCTTAGCCTTCAAACTCTTTGAATCCCCGGAAATTTTAATTGAAGGAGCTACTAATTTTTCAGAGAAAGCTAAAGACCAAATCTTTTCCCTGCCGGAACAGCTACTCACCAAAGGTCAGGAAACATTGACCTCTTTTAAAGGTCAGATATCTAATCTTCCCAGCCTCATTCAAGAAAAAAGAGAGCAAGCTGACCAAAAGATAGAAGAAATAGTCTTAAGCGCTTCCACCAATTTGGAAGATGTTAAACAGAATATAGCAGAGCAAACCCAAGATGAAATAAAAGAGACCAAAGAGAAAGCTAAGCGAAAGAGTGGATTTCTTGGCTTAACTTTAAGCAAAGCCTCTTTGAAATTTAATCAAGGCTTGGATTCAAGTTTGAGCCTGGCGGGTGAAGCCGCGAATAGCACCCTTTCTCTTTTGCAATCCTCAGGCGAACAGGCTTTAGGATTAGGAGGCAAGCTTCGTAGTAAATACGAATACACAACCCAAGGCATGGCTAATCTCTACCTAGTCTATGACCAAGGCGCGACTCAAA
>Ga0265296_1000945_pt1 | contig 36943 bp, 35 predicted proteins | sample MunlanPumphouse1_FD_189073 | JGI IMG/M metagenome (GOLD analysis project Ga0265296, IMG submission 189073) | Groundwater microbial communities from a municipal landfill in Southern Ontario, Canada - Pumphouse #1 | ecosystem: Environmental > Aquatic > Deep subsurface > Groundwater | place...
ACCAACCGCAGCAATAAAAAAAGGAAGCTTTCGGTTTTTCCGTTTGTTGAGTTTTGTTTATGGGATGCGCTCAATGACATGACCGATTACCAATATAATTTGAACATCGGTGAAACAAAATTTAAAAACGAGATTCTCTACCATTTGACCGGTTATCGCATCGGGCATTTTAATTTTGCTTATTTTGCGTGCGCCAATGCGTCGCCTGATTCGTTTGATTCCCAGCGTGAAGCGTTTTTGGGGCGTTACGGCTCTTTTGCCTCACCCCGGGCGGTGGTGGAGGGAAAGTGCGGCGAATCAATTGCCTGTGGCTGGTCGCCGGTGGGTGCGCTGCAAATGGATTGCACTCTGGCGCCGGCGCAAAGCCAGACGTTTATTTTTGTCCTGGGCTATTCTGAAAAAATGGGAGACGAAAAGCGGGTTTTGAAAAAATTTTCCTCTTCCAAAAAAGTAAAGGCGGAGTTAGCCCGTCTGGCAAAAAAATGGGAAGAAAATCTGGACCAATTCAGCGCCCAGACCCCGGACGAAGAAATGAACCTGATGCTGACTACCTGGAACCAGTACCAGTGCCTGACCACTTTTAACTGGTCGCGTTCGGCTTCGTATTACGAATCGGGCATAGGGCGGGGGATGGGGTTCAGGGATTCAAACCAGGACACTTTGGGTTTTGTGCACATGATCCCGGAAAAGGTTAAACAGCGCATCATTGATTTGGCTTCGACCCAGTTTGAAAAAGGCAATGCCCACCACCAGTATTCGCCGCTGACTAAAAAGGGTTACGGTAGCGGGCTGACGGATATCGGCTATTCGGATGACCATCTGTGGTTGATCATTTCGGTTGCGCAATACATTAAAGAAACCGGCGACGCGGCCTTTTTAGAAGAATTGATCCCCTTTGAGTCCGGCCGCAAGGCAAAGCTGTACGCGCATCTTGAAAAAGCCATTGAATTTACGCTTGCCAACCTGGGCTCGCACGGCATCCCCTTGATGTTTTTTGCAGATTGGAACGATTGCTTAAACCTGCCGGGGTCCGGCGGCAAGGGCGAATCGGTCATGGTGGCGCAAATGCTGGTTTACACAGCAAAAGAGATGGCGCGCCTTGCGAAAATTTCCGGGAGGGCGGTGGATATTGCAAAATTTAAGGAAATTGCGGGCAAGATGGCCAAGACCATCAACGCCGTGGCTTGGGATGGAGCTTGGTACGTGCGGGCTTTTACCGATGCAGGCAAGCCGGTAGGGGCCAAACAATGCGACGAAGGTAAAATTTATCTGGAAACGCAGGGGTGGGGGGTCATGAGCGGGGCGGCCGATGGCAAGCGTGCTAAAATCTGCCTGAATTCGGTGCATAAACACTTGGCCACCAAATATGGAATCGTCTTGCTGGATCCGCCTTACAAGGAATACCGCCCGGATATCGGTTCAATTTCTTTTTACCCTCCCGGCTTAAAGGAAAATGGCGCAATTTTTTGCCACCCCAACCCTTGGGCGATGATTGCCGAAGCGATGATCGGGCGCGGGAATCGGGCTTTTGAATATTACAAGGCGATCCTGCCGTCCGCGAAAAATGCCATGGCGGATTTGCACCGCACCGAGCCCTACGTTTACTGCCAGGTGATTGCGGGGAAGCGGCACCCGAATTTTGGCGAAGGCAAAAATTCGTGGCTCACCGGTTCGGCCTGCTGGAATTTTGTAGCGGCATCGCAATGGATTTTGGGAATCCGCGCGGGCTACGAGGGACTGGTGATTGATCCCTGCATTCCGGCGCGCTGGAAGGGTTTTGAAGCCAAAAGAAAATTCCGCGGAGATACATATTATATTACCGTGAGAAATCCGCAGGGCATTGAAAAAGGAGTAAAATCAATTACGCTGGACGGCAAAAAAGTGCAAGGCCATATAGTCCCGCCGATTTTGGACGGTGGAGAGCATCAAGTTGAAGTTATTATGGGATAGGGATAAGCTAAAAAGAAGCGAGCGCTAATGCAAAAAGCACGAGTAGCAGTTGATAGGCGGCGGCAGCAGCGTGGCGTTACTGCAATCATGATGACCTTCGTTATCTCGATTGTCTTGGTTGCCATCGCGGCCGCGTTGGTTTACATTTTGACGGCAGAAACCCGCGAGGTAGGTTACCGCGGCCAGGAAAAACAGGCGCTGTATCTGGCGCAAGCCGGGATTGAAAAGGCCACCACCACTCTGCAGTCATCAATCGAATCATATTATGCAACAACATTAGATGTTATTCTCACGCTGGAAATGATTGACTGCCAGGTTGGCACCTATCCGGCGTCAGAAGAGGCGCTGGGCTCCGGAACCTTCACCGTCCAAATTACTTCGATCGAAGTTCCGGCCGAGTTTGACCGCCGCAACATTACTTTCCGGGCAACCGGTTCGGTTGGCGGGGTAACTAAAACCGTGCTTTCGGTAAAGACCTTTGGCTTTTCCGCATCCAAGGTTTTTGATTCGACTTATTTCATTAATAATTATGGATGGTTTTACGGTGGTGCTCAACAATTTCAGGGTGACGTTCGCGCCAACGGAAATTTTGTAGTCCAGGGCGCCCAAAAAATAAACGGCGATGTTTATGCTTCCGGAACAATTGACGAAAGCGCCGGTAGTTTCTTTTATGATTCGCTGGACCGGTACTATACTACGGCTTCAACCCGTGCCCGTCCCGGCGATCCCCCCGCCCCGGGAGAAGCCGAGTTTGCCGGCGGCTATGACGGCTTTGCAGATGGATATGATTCCTACGGGGATCCGCGCGATACGGAGACGCCCCAGCAGCACCCGGATCAGGATGTAGTGGATATGCCGTATTTAGGGGATTTAGATTATTATCAGAACCTGGCCATTGAGGAAAACGGAACCGTTAAAATTGACGGGGCCACAATCATCAATAACAATTACACTGGTACGGTAGTGTTAGTGGGGACTTCTACCAGCCCGATTGTAATTGACGGGCCGGTGGTGGTTTCGGACGATGTAATTATAAAAGGGGTGGTGAGCGGGCAGGGGACCATTTATGCCGGCCGCAACGTGCATATTATTGCAGATATATCCTACCAAAACCCTCCCAGCTGGCCCAAGCCCGACTACGATCCGGAGGACACGGCCGATGAAAATGTGGATAAGGACTTTTTATGTTTGAGCGCTAAAGGCAATGTGGTTTTGGGCGACTATAACCATAGTGGGTGGGCGGTAGTGAAAGATTACATCCAGCCGCCTTTTACCAGCGCTTATGCGGTTGATGCAACTGACGCTGGCAACGGTTATGTAAGTTATTATTCCGACGGGACGCCTTATTTTGACGGAAATTATACCGATTACGACGGCGGCGCAAAATCAGACGGGGCCTCCCGCAAGTTTTACGAAAGTTCTTTGAGCGATACGCAGTTTAGCAGTTATAGCCCGACCATTAGAATTGACCAGATCGATGCCCTGGTTTACACCAACCACCTGGTTGGCGGGCGGGTTAATAATATGAATTTTAACGGGAGCGTCATCGGGCGCGATGACGGCATTGCTTTTACCGGGTCCCTGACCATGAATTATGATTACCGCGTCAGAGAGCAGGGGCGTGAATATGTTAATATCAACCTGCCGCTGTCGGTAATGGATCCAGAAGAAGTAAGCTGGAGGGAAGAGTGAAAACAGTTGTAGTAAATTTGTTGCTGGGAACATGTTTGCTGGCGTTATGTTCCGGCCCGGCAGGCGCAATTTTGCAGCTCCCATCTGAAGGCGGGCAGAGCGCTACAGCCCAGGAAGAATTAGTGCAAAAACAGCGCAACGAGTACCAGATTTTCCGGTTTGAACAGGAGCAAAACCAAAAAAAGCGTGAGACGGTGGAAAAATCCGAGCGCAAAGTCGTGAGAAAAACAAAAGACCGCAAAGAAAAAACCCTGGAGGGGCTGGTGAAAGCCACCCAGCCCAGCTTTTTTGAGCAGACGTTAAACCTGATCACTGCAACCATCCTGGTTTTGGCGTTTGGCTCGTTTGCTTACGGTCTTTACCTGCGCTTTAATCGGAATGCCGGGCCCCGCACGCCCCGCCCACCCAACCACCGCTCCGGGATTTCGGCGCTGGAAATGCTTTTGGTGCTGGCGTTTGTTTCCATTGCGTTTTTGTCGGTTTTACAGCTGCTTTCCGGCTCGGTCATTTCTTCGGGAGAAATGAAAGGCTCGGTGACCGCGCAAAATTTGGCGAACCAGCGGGTGGAATCGCTGATGAACGAGGATTTCTATTCTTTAACCTCTGAAGCCCGGTCTGCCTTTGCAGATTTTCCTGACTATGCTTACACGGTTACCGTTTGTTCACTGGAGACGCACTTGAAAAGCGTGGCGGTGGCGGTGTTTTGGTCTGTGGGCGGTAAAGAGATGAGCTATGAAGTGCAGACCTTATTTTCGGATTGGTGATATGCGCAAATCCGGCTTTACGTTAATCGAACTGCTGATTTCCCTGGCAATTCTGCTGGTGGTGCTGGCCATAATTTTCACCATATATTTTTTGGCGGTGGACATTTTTACGCAGGAGGGGGGCAGCTCGGCGCTGCGGCAGGAAGTGGAAGGCGCCATGCATTCCATGACTGATGATTTTCGCCGGGCCACTGAAATTACGGATGCGGCGGATAACAGCATCACGGTCTGGGTGGATGCAGATGCCGACGAAACGCAAGATACGGACGAATTAATTACTTACAGTTTTTCGGGGGCCGGCGGAGATCCGCTGGTGAAAACGGTTAACGGAGAAGCCAAAAATATACTTTACGGGGTCACCGAATTTGCGCTGGAATATGACAGTGAATTATTGGACAGCATTCACTTGATTACGATTAACTTATCGGCCGCACTGGGGGATGAAACCGTAACCCTTTCGTCAACGATTAAGCCCAGGAATATATTGTAATGCGGCTACCGCGCCCCAAAGCGTGTTGCCACGACCGCCCCGCATCCACATAAAACCAGTAGCAGTTTTACCAGCCAGCCCACCCAAGGCACCCACCCGATCAAAATTAAAACCAAACCGCCGGCCAGAATTTCCCAGGGCAGAGCGGCGGTTTTAACCCGCAGGGAATGCAGGATTCTCCTGCCCAAAAACGCGGCGGTGGCGGCCAGTCCCATAATGTAAGCGGCGGCTAACACAAGCAGGAAAAGCGGAATTAACGGGATCCCGATCAAGCTAATTACAAACATGAGGATAATCGGAACAATCAGCAAGCCAGCCAGGAGTCCCCAGCCCAAACTTTGCAGGAGGCCGCGGTCAATAAACGCCAGCATTTTTTCAATTTGGGCGGGGAATAAGGCGGCGATGACCACTAATAAAACCAGGGTTGCCAGAGCTGACACTAGCATAAACAAAGACATGATGACAGCGGTGTGTTTACTAAACGCCTGAAATGCGTTTCCACCCAGTGGGTTGCCAATTTCAATTATGTCGCCGCTGATTTTGGCGTCTCCCAATTTTGTGACGAGGCCCCCGATGGCGACTGCATCCGTCCCGATTTCTGCTCCCGCATTTACCTTAATTGACCCGCCGATGGCAATTACTTCTTCTTCCACCCTGCCGTTGACGGTTACCGAACCCCCGATGGCGACCACTTTTTTCACGGAGTCCCATTCTGCAACGGTAATGTCCTGGTTAATTTTGATTATTTCTTGCGATTCCAGGGAAATGGTTTTGGCGGGCGTTTTCATTGTGGCGCAGGTATTTTTTGCCGCCGCGGGCTGGCGGGACGCCGAAAGCGGCGCCGCAATTGAGATGACACAGAATAGCGCCAAAATGATTACCGCGATTTTTTTCATAACAAAAACCTCCCGGGGAAAGGATGCCGTTATTGTACTATGGGACGGAGCGAATGCAATCTTTTTGCGTGGTATAATATCGTCCGTGTAGCGTTGGGGTATCGCCAAGCGGTAAGGCACTAGATTTTGGATCTAGCATACGAAGGTTCGAATCCTTCTACCCCAGTTTTCCCTTAGGCATTGTTTAGTAATCTCCCATTTTTGCCATCGATTTTTTGCAATCTTTTGTGGTTTATTGCGACAATAAACCATGAACATGGATTCAACTACCAATTGCATGAGCGCCAGGCGCCAGATGCGCCGGCGGGTGCAAGGAGGTAACTCATGCCACGAGTACAAAGCATTGCGGATGTGAAGCATCCAAGATTGCTTATAATAAATGAACCAGGGCCAAATTTACGTACGGTTTCGGCCCGCCGTGTTTTTGTCGGGGAGGCAAGAAGGAAGCTCTCCGGGTTGTCGCAAGCGTTAATCAAGCGCCCGTCTGCCGGGGTACATTCTGCGGCATTAAGAAACTGTTTAGCCGTGGCGGTAGCGCCCAGAGAGGTTCACCAAAAACCAGTCGGAGAATTTTTCGCGGCGCAGAGCTTTATCCAATTGGACACCCAGGCCGAAGGCTTTTTGACGCCGGAAAAAGTAGCAGAAAAGTCGGCGCCAAATATACATATTAAGGGTGTTGCGAAACGTATGTTGATAGACGCCGCTGCTCGGATTCCAGTGCCGTGGGTTCGACAGCAAGTTGATTTATCTGAAGCAACAGAGCAGTACCCAATTGGAGCTAGCGCAGGCAGCCCCCTTGCCCAAAATGCGCCGCCAGATTTATTGCCAAGGATTTTCAATGAGATAGTTTGTTCTTGGTTGGAAAGCGAGAAGGGACTTCCGTTTACGCTCAATCGAGTTGCCCGCTACCTTTATTTTCTGGCTTATCAGTATGCTCAGGGTCGCGAGAAACTGGGTACTCATTGGGAAGTAACAATCGAGAGAAGAAATGCGCCATCGGACTTGTTCCCTGCTTCTCGGACAATCCATTTGGCGGCGACGTTTGCGGATTTTAGCGGAGAGGTTAAAACCGAACTTGCAAACCAGTGCTTAGGGGGAGATATTGTCCGAGGTTTCCGGTGGCCTGAAGTTTGGGGGAACCGGTTGGCTTGGGGGTTGGGAGCCGTAGCCGGGTTGGGGGCTGGGGTGGGGATGTTGGCTTTTGGTAGTGGGGTGGGATTGGCGTTTTTGGCGGCGGGAGGAGGTCTGGTGCTGGGCTTTTCTGCAATAGCATTTTCTTCGGCCATTTTGCGCGGCCGGCAGCTTGCAGTAGTACATTTACTCCCAACCTCGAGAGAAGAGGAAAAAGCGGCACGGCTGGAAGCATTGGGAAAAATCTTCAAAAAGATGGAAGAGGAAGAAGCGCGGCAACTGGCGAGAATGTTTTTAAGCCGATCTTAAAACTCTTTGAAAATAAATACGCTACGGGAATTTTACTTATGGATAAAGCTCAAGCTTGTACTAATGTAGGCGCCAGCGGAGCGGCGCGTCGGCCAATCTATTTTGATTGGAAAACGCATCTTGGCCGCGTAGAAAATCCGCCACCGCCAGAGATTTGGGAGAGACCCCGGATTCTGGATCAAGTGCCAAAAAGTGGGGACTGGTCTGATGAACTGCCGACCATGATACATGGCTGTCGAGTGATGATGGAAGGGCAGGTTTTTGATTTTATTGTAAGAACAAATCATGTCCGAATTGATATTGGAGTGCGAGCACTTCGCGACCTCGGCCTATCCTTGCTGGCAGAGAGGCTGATTCCTTGGAATGAGCGAACTCATCCGGATAATGCTAATGGTGTCTTTTTGTTTGAGCATGGCGGGGGAAAAGACCCTTTTTGCGGTGCTTCACACGAAGGGTTAGGCTGGATCAGCTTTTTTGTTTCGCCGGACGCGCCAAAGCCAGGCCATTTGGTGGTTTCAGAAATTCAAGATGATATATATTTTCGGCGGGTGGTCCATGTGCTTAATCAAGAATATCGTGCAAGAAAAAAGTTAGCTCCAGGGCTACGGCAACAAATAGAGCAGCAAATGCAGGTCTTGTGGGTTTTACAGCGTTGGCCGCATTTGCCAGTTGCCCTGCTGGAGCAAATTGGATTGGAATGGGGTTTCAATGCAATAAAAGGGCATTCTTCGAGTATCTCTTGTGCGACGGAACAACATGCTCGCTTGTATGATGGGGTTTTTGGTCGTCGGTATGATTGGGCAGGGAACCCCCTGTATACTAGAGAATCGATTGCCACGGGGCGTTGGTTGTGGGTGCACAATTTTCGGCCAAGCGCTATGCCAGCATAATATTTATACCAGCAAAATCTTGGCCGGCTTAAACCCGTTAAAGTTGGGCACCGCGCTGGCGCACGAATAAGCACCGATATTTTTCACGTAGACAATGTTCCCCACTTCCAGCTCCGGTAAATCTGCGTTGAGCGCGATGATGTCCAAAGAATCGCAGGTGGGGCCCGCCAGTGTGCTTAAGAATTTTTGCCCGCGGCGCAGGGTCTTGTATTCGTAGCGGCAATGATCAAAAATAATACCGGAAAAATCGGCGTAGACACCATCGTTGAGATAATAATAGTTTTTATTGTTGCGGAAAGTGCGGCCAACTACTTGTGTTACCAGTGTTCCCGCCGGCCCCGCCAAAAACCGCCCCGGCTCGGCAATAAACTGTGTCCCCCGGGGAAAAAGTTTTTTTATTTTTTTGCGGATAATGCGGGTCATGTTTTTAAATGTGTCACGCGGGTCGCCGTCAAAATGACGAATGGGGAAGCCCCCGCCAATATCCAGCATTTTCAGCGGCATGCCGATTTGCGCGGCCTCCTGGAAGATGGCCGCGGAAACATCCATGGCTTGCGTATAATTATCAACGTTGACGCACTGCGACCCTACATGGAAAGACACTCCCAAGGGTATCAATCCCAACGTTTTAGCTTTTTTTAATAAAAATACGGCGTGTTCGGGATCTGCCCCAAACTTGAGAGATAATTCAACCGTACTGCCAACATTGGCTACTTTGATGCGCACTAAAACCCGGGCGCTGGGGCAATGCTTGGCAATTTTATAAAGTTCGGGTTCATTATCAAATGTCATGAGCCGCACGCCTTTTTTGTGCGCCCTAATTATGTCCGCATTGGATTTTATGGTGTTGGCAAAAATTATCTTGTCGGCGGCGGCGCCTAGGCCTAAGACCAAGTCCATTTCGGCGGCACTGGCTACATCCAACCCGGCGCCCAGCCGGATAAATGCTTTTATTATATCCGGATGCGGATTGGCCTTGATGGCGTAAAACGGCGCCACCATGGGGAGTGAGCGGTGAAAGCGTTCAAATTGTGCCTTTAAAATATCCCGGTGGATGAGCATCAGCGGCGAGCCGTGGGTCTTGACGGATTTGCGGATCAGGGTTTCCAGGCCGCCACGCCCGTGCTCTAGCGGGCCGTTGTTGGGGTGAAGGTTATTGGCTTGAGATTGGTTTACTTTGTTGCTTTTTTTAGGCATGGTGTTTTGCGGACTTTTTGGCCGCGATATGGGCGTTTTCACGCAGGAGGGGGTTTACCAAAAATGTGGTAAATTGCCAAGCGTCTTTTGGATCCGGCATTTTCATATCAAATTTGGTGAATTTGGAATTCCAGTTTTTCAATGGTGACCAGTCCACCGGCTGGGAGACAAACGGCTTAATGTAAGGCATGGAAGTGCGCAAAATTTCTTCAAAATCCGGGATATCGTCGGGCAGCATAAAGCCACTGCGGGGATTTTTAATCATCCAGATTGCGGCCGATACTACCGAAACGGCAACCTGCATGGTGGTGGCCTGCTGGCCTTTAACTAATTTGCGCGCGGAGTGGATGTCGAGCAAGCTGCCGCACCACCACGATTTAAAATCGTGGCCCATCAAAAGTACGCCTAATTCATCCCGGCCGTCAATAATTTCGTCGGCCATGATGCGTTGTTTTTCCTGCATATGGAATTGGCGCATTTCCAGCTCATGCAGTGAGTTAATGGCAACATCCGAGGGGCAGTAGGCATAGTGGACAGTAGGGCGGTAGACCGCTTTGCCCTTTTCCCAAACCGTGAGCCGGTCAGAAATACTGAAGGCCTCGCCGTGGCGGATAACCATGCCGGTTATTTCACCGCAGGGGACCCAGGACCTGACCCAGGTATTCATGCCTAAGGAAGTCAAACAGATTTGGTTGCGCGGCCCGGTTTTGTGAAAATGAGCCCCGGCCGGGATATAGTGCTCGTGTGTGCCCCAGCCCAACTCCGCCGGCGCCACTCCTTCTTCATAAAATCCTTCAATGCTCCAGGTATTAACAAATTCGTTAACCTGTTTGGGCTGGTTGGTAATTTGGGTGTCGCGCTCTGAAATATGAATTACTTTGACGCCGGCTAATTGCGCTAGCTTAGCAAAATTGCGCTCCTCAAGCGCGATTTCCATTTTTTTGCGGCGGGGATCGCGGGGTTTTGCTTTCAGGATTTTTTTGGTGATGTCGGTTAGCGCCTGTTTGGTAAAGTGTGACACCAGCCCCGGGTTGGCGCCGTGGTCAACAATGGCGGTGGTGCCCCGGTTGTCTCCCCAGCTTTTGACTAGAGTGCGCAGTTCCATGTGGCGGGCGTAAAGCGTGTATTTGGTGGGATCATTGCGGACGCCGTCTTTGTAAGGGTCCCATTCTTCGACGGAAGTGTTTACATATAATACCTGGTTGTCGCGGCACCACTGCAAAATGGCCATGCATTCAATATTCCAGGCCAGGTCAATAATCAGGTCGCCGGGACCCACGTATTCTTTTAAGAGAACGGTATAGTTGTCTTTAGTGATGCGGTCAAAAACGTACTTTGTGCCCAACTTTAGCGAGTCCCGGACGCGGTGGCGGTTGTCCACAAAATCCATGATGGTTACGTTTTTAGGGGTGACATCGATGTGCCGCAAAACCAGCGGGATCGCGCACTGCGATACCGACCCGCAGCCGATGATTAAGATTTTTCCGGAAAATTTTACGTGTTTCTTTTTATTGGAACTCATTTTTTGTATTGTAGCTTGAAATAATTTTTAAAACAATGAAATTTTTTGGAGGAATGGACGAAGAAGAAGTGATTAACCCGAAGGAGGCAGAAAATATATGAGCGCAGCCGAAAAACTAACTTTGCCGATTAGAGTTGCGCAGGTTCGTCTACGCCCAAACACAACAATTAACATACGACGGGGAGAGGTAGGCAGGCCGCATTTTGTAATTGACGGAGGAATTGAGAATGGGCGAAGAATGCTTGCTACGTTTGTGCCAGGCGGGGAGCTGTTAGATGTTTTGCCGGAGGATATGCATGGCTATCCGCTAACAATTGAGAAAGTAGAAGTTGATGCTAATGGGCGCGCCCGCTTACAGGTAAGCTCATCAGGCGCGAGAGAAAATGTTGAATTGAGATTTTGGGGAGGAAAAGATAAAACGGTTGAAGAAGGGGCGTTGATTTTGACGCCGGCGGGAGAATGGGGAGCAGAAGACCCCGAGTGGCAAATAGTTAGCCAAATAACCGCGCAAAGCAAAGCTGCTGCCACCGCGCAATTATTTCAAAGATTGTGTGCATTAGAAAGTGAGGTAGCCGCACCGGCTCCTATTGGCAAAATTGAGGAAGTGGGAATATTGGAAATAACGCAAGGGACAGCGGGGTTGCTAATGCATTCTTATGTTGGGCGAGATTCGCAAAACAGAATAATTGTGCTCCCTAGCGCTTTTTGCTTAAACCCTACTTTCTATCCGAGAGCGGGAACCAGGGTGGTTATAATTCCGGGAGTACAACGTGAGGGGCATTTGCTTTGTATTGAAAAAGTTTATCATACAGCACTTCAGCGAGAGGCAGATGCTTGGCGAGCGGTAGTGGGGGAGAGAGTTTTTTGTATGGCAGATTCGTATTGGGCACACTTTCGTGCTAGTGACGATGGTCATCAGGAGCAAGGTTGGCGGCCAATTATTTATAGCGGCAATACTTTTGAGGAAAGTTTGCGACATCGGGTGCGGGTTAATTTGCCACAAGCAAGCGCATGGAATGATTATCTCTACGAAGAGGATCGCGGATTTGTCGAGAGGTTTAAGCTAACAGTTGAAGGCTATTATACAGGCATGACCTTCGAAGCGTTTTTAGTTGCCTGGGCAAGGGCTGGATATCTATCGATTGTGCCGGTAGATTAAAAACTTTTCCACAAAATTGTTCCCCCAAAAATACTTTTTCCCATTGCATCCCCAAGGGTTTTATGGATAAAATACCCATAAGGTGATAAATATGAAAAAAATATGGTTGGTTTATGTTTGGGCTTGTGCTTTTCTGCTGGGTGTCACATTGCAAGGTTGCGGATCAAGCGGCTCCGGCGGAGGAGGGACAAACCATACAATTTTGGGGACGGTGGCGGCCGAACACATTGGCAGCCGGGCGCTGGCGGGGCTGGCGGTTACCGATATTGTGGCGATCAGCTCGGATAACAATAAATATCTGGCCACGCTGGATGCCGCGGGCAATTTTACCGTGGGGATAATTTCGGGACAACCTTATGTCCTGGGATTTTATAACAAAAGCGGCGGGAGTATAACCCTCCTGGGATATTTAAAGCAGGATGAAGTGAATTGGGATTCTTTGCCGATAATGAGCCCAGCCACTGCGCAAACCAGCCTGGAAACAATTGATATTAATACTGCGAGCTTGGAGGCAACCACGTCGGTGGTCTTAAATAGCTTGCTTGAAAAAATGAATATGACCAGTGCTAACGCAACGTATTACGGGACGCTGGATGATCCGTTGGCGGTTTTAACCAATTTGGACCTGAACCGGAACGGCGAGTTTGATTTTCAGGAAGGCAAAAATTATCTCTTTCAGGTTTATATCCGCACCGGGATCAATGGCGGCGCGGCCACCGGGCAAATTACCGAAATGTTAAGCGGTTATAACGATACTTATGTTCCCGAGCCGGTCGGGTATTCTTTTGTTTTTTGCAGTGATCCGGGGGACAGTAAAACAACCGGGACCAGCGTAACGATTACCGTGCCGGCCACCGTTTCCGGCGACGAAGTTACTCCAACTACCACCCTTACCGGTGAAGTCACAACTAACGGCTACGGCTGGAGTGTTTTTTCGTCGATGCTTAATTCTCCCGAAGCTGCGCCCACCGGCACCTATGAGGTAGTGGTAGAGAGCTCAACCTACATAATTGAAAATTTTAAGGGAGCCAGCGCGGTGGCCATTGGCGCCACCAGCAATTTTATTTACCCGATTTTCCATTTAGTAACCAATGAAGCTGGCTACATTACCACCGCGCAATTTAAGTGGATGAAACTGGAGGGCGGGGTTGCGGCCCAAGCCACCGCGGATGAATTAGAAACTGCGGTGGAACAAACCTCCACCACGTCCGCGTTTACTCATCCCAGCCCATTTATTTCGTTTTTTACGAGTGAATTTGTTATGGTGGGCGAAATTAAGATTTTTGACCGCGACGGCAGTTCAATTGATGTCAGCGGATACAATTTAAGGCCGGCGGATATCCAACACATCCAGGCGGGATACAATTTGACGTCGCGGGTGGTAGTAAAGTTTGATTTATATTAATTGCGGGCGCCAAAGTTAACGATCACAAGATGCAGGCTGGCGTCGTCTTTCATCCCGATGTATAATTTCTTATCATGGCAAGCCCGGGAAATCCATTAACCGAAGCTCTCTCCAAAACTTATGACCCCAAAGACGTTGAGCAAAAATGGTACCAAATCTGGGAAGAAAACGGATATTTTAAGCCGGAAATAAACCCAGATGGCCCGCCCTTTGCCATTGTAATTCCTCCTCCCAATGTTACCGGTTCGCTCCACATGGGTCATGCGCTGGATGAAACCGTGCAAGATATTATTATCCGCTACCACCGCATGCGCGGCGATAAAGCTTTATGGCTGCCGGGAACGGACCACGCCGGCATTGCTACCCAAAACGTGGTGGAAAAAGAATTAAAAAAGACGGGCTTGAGCAAAGAAAAGCTGGGCCGCGAGAAGTTTGTGGAGCGTATCTGGCAATGGAAAGAAGAATACGGCGGTCAAATTTTGCGGCAATTGCGCCGGCTGGGGGCTTCCTGCGATTGGTCGAGAGAACGTTTTACGATGGATGCCGGATTGTCCAAAGCGGTCACTCGCGAATTTGTAACTTTGTACAAAGAGGGATTGGTTTACCGCGGCAAACGGCTGGTTAACTGGTGCCCAAGGTGTAAGACCGCGATTTCGGATATAGAGGTAGATTTTGAAACTAAGAAAGGCCAGCTTTGGTATTTGAAATATCCGCTGGAAAAATCCCAAATCTCCCGCGAAGCGGGACATGGTATTGATTATATTATAGTAGCAACCACGCGGCCGGAGACCATGCTGGGGGATACGGCGGTGGCAGTAAATCCTGATGACGAACGTTATCGGCATTTAATTGGCAAGATGCTGGTTTTGCCGCTGGTTGGCAGAAAAATTCCCATCATCAAAGATGAACTGGTGGATCCAACGTTTGGCACCGGGGCGGTAAAAGTAACACCGGCCCACGACCCCAACGATTTCGAGATGGGAGAAAAACACAATTTGCCGCGGATTAATATATTATCCGAGACCGGCGCAATTGTGTTGGATGAATTTACTCCGGAAGAAGCCGCCAATCTCAAAAAGTATGCCGGGCTGGACCGGTTTAAAGCCCGCAAAGCAATTGTTGAGGACTTGGAGGCGGCGGGGTTAATTGAAAAGATTGAGGACTACGAAAATTCGGTGGGAAGTTGTTATCGTTGCCATACCGTTATTGAACCGTATCTTTCTGACCAGTGGTACGTGGCGGTAAAAAAACTGGCGGAGCCGGCCATCCGAGCGGTGGAAGAAGGCAAGATTCAGTTTATTCCCGACCGCTGGACCAAGGTTTACATAAACTGGATGACAAACCTTAAGGACTGGTGCATCTCGCGCCAATTATGGTGGGGGCATAAAATTCCGGTATGGTATTGTAAGTGTAGCGAGATTATTGTATCCGAAACGCCGCCAACCACATGCCCCAAGTGCGGCGGTACAAGCCTTGTGCAAGACCCTGACGTTTTTGATACCTGGTTTTCGTCTTGTTTGTGGCCGTTTTCTACGCTGGGTTGGCCGGATGCAATGGAGGGCGGGGTGGGCGGGCGCGGGAGGCCGCGTTCCGGCAGTGACCTGGCCACTTATTACCCTACCAGTGTTTTAGTAACCGGCTACGACATTATTACTTTTTGGGTTTCGCGCATGATTATGATGGGACTGCATTTTATGCAGGATGTCCCCTTTAAAAAAGTTTTTGTGCACGGGTTGGTGCGTGACGCGCAGGGCAAAAAAATGAGTAAATCGACCGGCAACGTGGTGGATCCGCTGATTTTGATTGGGGATGTAGGAGCGGACGCACTGCGGCTTGCGCTCTCCGCGTTAATTTCCGGGCAGGGGCAGGACATCAAGCTGGCGGACGAAAAAATTAAAGAATGCCGCAACTTTTGCAACAAAATTTGGAATGCCAGCCGGTATGTGATGATGAATTTACCGGAGGGGGCACAGGTTGAGGGCTCCCCGTCGCCGGCCCAAAACGCCAAGCTACAGGCCACAGACCTAAAACCACGAAACCTGGCGGACAAATGGATTTTGTCGCGGTATCACCGCACCGTAAAAGCGGTGACCGAGCTTTTAGATAATTATGACTTTGGCGAAGCGGCGCGGCGGTTGTATGAATTTGTGTGGGGGGATTATTGTGACTGGTATTTAGAGTTGTCCAAAAGTGCGCTGACCGGGAATGATGCAAAAACCAAACAAACTACGCAAGCTATTTTGGCGCAGGTCTTGCTGGGCACCTTAAAATTGCTGCACCCGTTTATGCCTTTTATAACCGAAGAAATTTACCAAAAGTTCAATGCTGGGGAGGGTGTCTGCGGCCCAGAGAGAGCTACTTCGCCAAACGCAGTTAGCCGGCACAATATCATTGTTTTAGCAGCTTGGCCGGCCGCAGAGGAAAAGCTGATTGATGAGCAGGCAGAAAAACACATGGAAATTTTACAAAATACCATCCGCGCCATCCGCAATATCCGGGCGGAAATGAACGTGCCGCACAGCAAAAAGTGTCAGGCAGTGTTGGTGGCGCGGGGAGAGGCCGAAAAGGTTTTGTCGGCGGCGGCGGAATTTATCCGGTCTTTAGCGGCAGTCGATGAGCTGGTGGTGCAAGAGAGGGAAACAAAAATAGAACAGGCCGCCTCTGCGGTGGTGCCGGAGGTACAAATTTTTGTGCCGCTGGCGGGGTTGATTGATCTGGGCAAGGAAAAAGAGCGCTTGCAAAAGGCGCTGGAAAAGCTGGAAAAAGAAGCGGCGCAAATTGAAACACGTTTAAATAACCCTAACTTTGTTGACCGGGCGCCCAAGGAGGCGGTGGAGGAGGCGAGAGTGCGGCGCAGTGAGCTGGAGAAAGAGGCGGTTTTATTGCGCGCTCGGATCAATAGTTTCTAGCCGCCGAAAAATCCTTTTGATTGTCGTGGCTTTACCGCTGGCGGCGTCAAGGTTTAATATAACCGCATTAAATAATGCCGGTCCGCTGGTTTCAACTTCATATCTGCTGGGCATTTGCGTCAAATAGCGCTGGAGAATTTGTCCTTTCTGCATACCGATGATCGAGTCATCTGCGCCTACCATCCCCACGTCAGTAATATAGGCCGTGCCGCCGGACATAATTTTTTCGTCGGCGGTCTGCACGTGGGTGTGGGAGCCAATTACCGCCGAAACCATGCCGTCTAAGTGAGTTGCCAGGGCTTGTTTTTCGGATGTGGCCTCGGCGTGCATGTCAACGATGATCAAATTGGTTTGCCTCTTTATTTCTTCCACCAGCCGATCTGCTCTTTTAAATGGGCAATCCAGCGCCGGCATAAAAACCCGCCCGCATAAATTAAAAACGCCAATTTTTACGCCGCTCTTTTCAATAATGAGATGGTCTGGCCCGGGAACTCCGTCCGGATAGTTGGCGGGACGGATTAAACGCGGGCACTCGTCGATTTTGGGGATAAATTCTTTTTTGTCCCAGATGTGGTTGCCCATGGTGATAACTTCGATGCCCTCTGCAACTAATTCGGCATAAACCTTTTCGGTTATCCCGTTGCCGGAGGCGGAGTTTTCTCCGTTGGCAATTACCAAATCGAGATGCATTTCGGCTTTAAGAAGCGGCAACACGTGATTAGTGATAGCCCGCCCGTAGCGTCCAATTATATCGCCGATAAAAAGTATCGTTAAGTTTTTCATTACCATTACTTTGCTATATCTGATGCCCTGGTTTCCCGAATAACCGTTACCCTGACTTCGCCCGGGTATTCCAGCTCGGCCTCAATCTTGCGGGCAATATCGTGTGCCAGCTTGGCGGAAGTGGAATCATCAACTTTAGTTGGTTCCACGATGACCCTGATTTCCCGGCCGGCCTGGATGGCGTAGCATTTTTCAACTCCGTCAAAACTTTTGGCCAATTCTTCCAGTTTGCCCAATCGTTTTACGTAGGCCTCCAGCGAATCGCGCCGGGCGCCGGGGCGTGAAGCCGAAATGGCATCGGCCACCAAAACCAAAATTGCTTCAATGGTTTTGGCTTCGATATCTTCGTGGTGGGCTTCAATGGCGTGCACTACTTCGTCTGACTCGCCGGCTTTTTTTGCAAACATGGCACCCAATTTGGTATGTGTGCCTTCAATTTCCTGGTCAATGGCCTTGCCTAAATCATGCAGTAAGCCGGCTCTTTTGGCTAACCGGACGTTTACTCCCAACTCTGCGGCCAGCATCCCGGCCAGGCGGGAAACCTCAATTGAGTGCTGCAGTACGTTTTGCCCGTAGCTGGTGCGGTATTTAAGCCGACCCAATAGCTGGATGATGACCGGCGGCAGGTTATGCACGTCCGTATCGAGAGCGGCATTTTCTCCGGCTTCCCACATTATGTCTTTCAATTCTTTTTTGGATTTTTCGTACATTTCTTCAACGCGGGTGGGGTGGATGCGGCCGTCGGCAATCAATTTTAATAATGTTTGGCGGGCGGTTTCGCGGCGCAGGGGGTCAAACCCGGACAAAAGGACCGCTTCCGGCGTATCATCCACAATCAAGTCCACTCCGGTCAGGGTTTCAAACGCGCGGATGTTGCGGCCTTCCCGCCCGATGATGCGGCCCTTCATGTCGTCGCTGGGTAATTCCACCACGGTGACGGTGGACTCAACTACGTGGTCCACCGCGCAGCGCTGGATGGCGGTGGTTAAAATTTCCTTGGCCTTTTTCTCGGATATTTTTCGGATTTCTTCTTCCTTATTTTTAATTTTTATCGCCGCTTCTTTGTCCAGTTCTTTTTCCAGGTTTTGCAGCAGCAGGTTTTTAGCGTCTTCGCGGTTTAAGCCGGAGACCTTTTCCAGCTCTTTCACCTGCTGTTGGCGGATTTCTTCCAATTGCTGGCGGGTTTTTTCCAGCGCTGCGCTTTTATCTTTTTGTTTATTCTCTTCTGTTTCCAGGGTCTTTAATTTGTTGTCCAGGGCTTCTTCCCGGGCCACCAGCCGTTTTTCCAGGCCGGTCAGCTCCTGTCTTCTTTCTTTGGTTTCTTGTTCAATTTCCGCCCGCAGCCGTATTTTTTCATCCTTAACTTCCAGGATGCCTTCTTTGCGGCGGGTTTCGGCTTCCTTTTTGGCGTCCTCAAGTATTTTTTTGGCGGACTCCTCCGCGATCCTGATTTTTTGGTCAGCATAGTTTCTCTTAACAAATAAATAGGCCAGTGCCAGACCAAAAGCCAGCAAACATAACCCGACGGCAAACAAGAACCAAAGCGTTAACATAATTTATTTCCCCCTTTTAAAAATTAATTTGCTTCTGCGTGTTTTGTTTTTGCTCCCTTGGTTACGGGCGCCTCAAAATCCGGTTTTTGGGCGGCGATAATCCCCAGGATTTTGGTTTCAATGGCATGCATCGTTGGCGGGTTTTCTTTAAGATACCTTTGCGCATTGACCAGCCCCTGGCCAATTTTATTGGAGCCAAAGGTGTACCAGGCGCCCGCCTTATCAATGATGCCCTGGCTGAGCGCCAGGTCCACCAGATCGGCTTCCCTTGAAATCCCCACCCCGTGGATTAAGATGAAGGATGCGGTACGGAAAGGCGGCGCAACTTTATTTTTTACCACTTTTACCGATACGCGCGTCCCCACCACCACTTCCCCGTCCATTATTTTTTCACCGGCGCGCACTTCCAGACGGATTGACGAATAAAATTTTAAAGCACGGCCGCCGGGGGTGGTTTCGGGGTTGCCAAACATGACCCCGATCTTCATCCGCAGCTGGTTAATGAAAATTACCGCCGTTTTTGATTTGTTGATGATGGCGGTTAGTTTGCGCAGGGCTTTGGACATGAGGCGGGCTTGCGCTCCCATCTGGATATCTCCCATTTCCCCTTCAATTTCAACTTTGGGGACCAGTGCGGCGACCGAATCGATGACAATCACGTCAACCGCGCCGGACCGTACCAGCGTTTCGCAAATTTCCAGGGCTTGCTCACCGTAGTCCGGTTGTGAAATCAACAGGTTGTTGATGTCCACGCCAATCCGTTTGGCATAAACCGGATCCAGGGCATGCTCGGCATCGATAAATGCGGCAATCCCGCCCTTTTTTTGTGCTTCGGCAATGACGTGCAGCGAAACCGTGGTTTTGCCGCCGCCTTCCGGGCCGTAAATTTCAATGATGCGTCCCCGCGGCAGACCACCCACACCCAGCGCCAAATCAAGCGAAAAGGCCCCCGTCGGGATGGTTTCGATCTTCATCTTGGTGGCCTCTCCCATTTTCATGATGGCGCCTTTTCCGTAATCCTTTTCAATTTTTGCAATCGCGACTCCTAATGCTTTATCTTTTTCAGTAGACATTTTATTTTCCTCCTTTGATATTTTATCTTTACTGCTGCGATTTTACGCTGCTGATTATTTCGTCCCCTCCCAGAAACAGCCACAACATCCCCAAGCATGCCTGCGCGGATTTTTTCCGGATTTCATTGCGCGTGCCTTGCAGGTTTAATTCTTTAAATTCTACTCCCCGGTTGGAGGAGAGGGCAATGAATACCTTCCCGGGCAGCAAGCCGTCTTCACCCCGGGGACCGGCCAGTCCGGTAACCGACAGGCCAATTTCGCTCTTAAATTTTTTCCGGATGTTTTCGGCCATGGAAATTGCCACTTCCTTTGAAGCGGCTCCGTGTTTGGAAATTAGCGCGGCGGGCACCCCAACTTCGGTCACCTTGATCCGGTTATGGTAGGCGACAATCCCGCCCAAAAAATATTCGGTACTGCCGGGGACGTTGGCCAGGCGTGAGCAAACCATGCCGGCGGTAATGCTTTCGGCTACCGCCACGGTATGATGGCCGGATTTCAGCAGTGCGGAAAGCTGCAGGTCAGTGGTCCGCCCGATGACCGACAGGACTTTAGTAAAAAAGTCCTCAATTTTTATTTCAACCGGCCGTGAATTTGGCTCAATTTCCATTTATTAGATCCTTATTTCTCCAAATTATCTGCAACCCCGACAGGGCGCTGATCGCGGCCACCGTCCATAACATCCCCAGTGAGTAAGGCAGCTGCAACAGCAACATTATAATTACCAGCATTTCCAATACGGTCTTAACTTTTCCCGATAAGGTTGCGGCAATGACGATGCCTTTTCCGGCGGCCATACCCCGGAAAATTGAAACCGTCAAATCCCGCACCACAATTATGATTACCGGCAAGGCCGGTATCGTTTTTTGCTCGACCATGACCAACAGTACGGCAATAACCAGGATTTTATCCGCCAAGGGGTCTAAAAATTTCCCCAATGCCGAAACTTGGTTTAGCCGGCGGGCCAAGAAGCCGTCCAAGGCGTCGCTGAGCGCAATCACCAAAAACAGCGCCAGGGCAATAAACTTAAACTGTACTCCGCCAAAGGTTTGCTCGGGAAAATATAGCAAGTATATTAATGAGGGGACCAGGCAAATACGTAGCAGAGAAACTACGTTTGGAATCGTCAATTGATCAAACGGGCGGAAAGGTCGTAGGCAGAAGTATCGCTAATTTTGCCCCGCACAATCTTCCCTGGCCGTAGATGTTTATTATTAATGAAGACAGAACCGTCAATTTCCGGCGCATCCATGTATGTCCGCCCCAATGACCCGCCCGCGATGCCGTTATCAACAATGATTTCAAATACTTTATTCAATAAATTTCGGTTCAGCTGCCGAGAAATCATGTTCTGCCTTTTCATCAACGTATGGAATCTGACGTCTTTGACTTTTTCGGGAACCTGCCCCCTCATTTTTGCTGCAGGCGTCCCACTCTCTTTTGAATACTTAAAGATGCCGAGCCTCTCAAACCTGGTTTTTGCTACAAACCCGAGCAGTTCTTCAAAATCGCTTTTGTTTTCCCCCGGAAAACCTACCAAAAACGTGGTCCGAAGAACAATTTGCGGAATTTCCCTCCTGATTTTTAAGATTAAATTTTCGACTTCCCGGCGACCATAGCGCCGACCCATGTTTTTTAGGATTTTATCACAAATGTGTTGGAGCGGCAAGTCAAGATACTTGCAAATTTTCTTCTCTTTTTTGATTGTGCGGATCAAATTATCAGTGATATGCGCCGGGTGCGTATACATTATCCTGATCCAGCGAATGCCTTTGATGCGGGCGGTTTTTTGGAGCAGGCGGTGCAGTACCCGCTGGCCGTAAAGGTCGATTCCGTAATTGGTGGTATCTTGCGCAACGTAGATTATTTCCTTAGTGCCAGTTTTGGCCAGTGCTTTCACTTCCTGCAATATTGATGCCATGGGGCGGCTACGGTACGGGCCTCTAATTGAAGGAATTGTGCAGTAACTGCACCGGTTATCGCAGCCGTCAGCAATCTTGACGTAAGCATAGTGGGTGGGAGTAAGCTTTACTTTATTGGCGTTATTTGAGCGAGGCCAATATACCCCTGGAGCGAGGGACCGACTGTCTGAGCCCGAAGGGCGAGTTTCGGGCCCGAGCGGAATGGGGTATTTGGCCGAGCGTAATTTATCGGAATCAATAAAAGCATCAACTTCCGGCAAAAGCTTACGTAATTTATTGCCATATCGCGACGGCAGGCAGCCGATGACAATTAAATACTTGCATTTCCCTTTGTGTTTATACTTGGCCGCGTTGAGAATAGTGTCGAGTGATTCCTCTGTGGCGGATTGGATAAAGGCGCAGGTGTTGATCAGGATGATGTCCGCGGATTTTGGGTCAGAAATAATTTGGTGGCCGGCCTGCTGCAGCTGGCCTAAAACGGTTTCGGTGTCGGTCAGGTTTTTGGGACACCCGAGCGAGATGCAGTAGAGCTTCAATGGCCAACTCTGCTATCGGCCAGGAACGTACCGTTTCTCGAATAGTGATTCCCCGCCAGAAGTATTTTCCTCGTCCCAGGCAACGCGGAGGCTAAACGCTCCTTCTTTTACCAGCGAAATCGATGGCTTTATTTCATAAAACCCTTCTACGCCAACCGCAGTATTAAAGTTTAAATAGTTTGGATCGTAGCGTGACCAGGATAAAAAGGAATCATCAAAATGATAAACATTTAATTCTGTGCTGCTAGGGCAAATTGGCGTGTGAATCCAACAGGCCACATAAGGGGCATTGTTTGCATCAGTATCAATTGAAGGGTGGCTGGCATTATCAGTTATAGGGCCAGAGCCAACAAAACTCCAAGAGTTTGAATCCCGATCATACAACTTTACATAAACATAAGAACCTTTTTCACACCAAGTGATGTAAGGCCCAAATTTATCTGCGTCATGGATTGCCATCTCGGAAGAGCGTGAATTGAGATTTGCAGAATCAAGATAACCCGTTCCCGCCAGTCCCCAGGAAGTGCCGTTAAAGCATTTAACATATAAATGCGAAACGATTGAAGAATCTGCCTCATGAAAAGAAACAAAAGGCGTCCCATTGTCTACAATAATATCCGGGTCGTCTGCGTCTTTTGTATTGTCACAATTTAAGCTAGCGCCTACTTGCGCCCAACTGACGCCATTCCAGCTCTTTACATATATTTCATAGGCCGCCGCACCGCTTCTTTTTTCTTTGTACGCAACATAAATTCTTCCGCTGCTATTATCAACTGCAATTGCGGCGGACCCTATGTCAGCATAATCAACGGAAGTGTCAAAGTTTAACCGGTCTCCCAATTGGACCCATTTAGTCCCATTCAAATACTTAACGTAAATTCCGGTTACGTTTGTTCCACAATGATGTTCATACCACGCAACATAAGGAACGCCGCCGGCTAGGGCAAGATCACAGGCGGCCATGTCGCTTTCTGTGACAGGAAACATATTTAAGGCGCCTCCCAATGTAGTCCAGGACCTTCCGTTATAACGCTTAACAAATAAATTCATTGAAGGAGAAGTCCCCTCAACAAAAGCAACATACGCCGTCAACGGGGTATTAACTAATTTGAGACCATGGGGATAGCGATCAGGGCTGGTATTTAATGCTCCACCTTCAAGTCTCCATGCAGCCTGTACCGGTAGCGCCAGCGCACAACACAGAATGGCTAACCCTAAAGTTACCAAAAACCAATTAGTAAATTTTTTCATGGGGCACCTCCGGTGGGATTGGTTAGTGTAAATTATGAGAGCTTTTCTGGTTGGTGTCAACGATTTACCGTTTTTCCACACCTTGACACCTTTTTGCCTTTATTGCTACAATGCCCGCAAGTTAAAAATGATTGAGGGGGAAGATTTAATGAATAAACAGCAATTAATTGAAGCTATGGCCAGGAAAAACAAGACCACCAAAGTTGACATGACCAAATTCATGGATTCTTTTATTGACACTGTTTCTGAAGAGTTGAAAAAAGGAAAAAAAGTTCAGCTGGTAGGTTTTGGCGCGTGGCAGAAGAAAAGAAGGAAAGCCCGCATTGGCCGCAACCCGCAAACCGGAGAAGAAATCAAGGTCGCACCGCGCAATGTTGCTAAATTTACCATGGGGACGCAGTTGTTTGATCACATAAATTAATAATGCCAACTCGTAAAACAGCGAAAAAGGCCAAATCCCCGGTGAAGAAAGCGGCTACACACGTTAAGTCGCGCCGCAAAATCCTGGCAAAAACTAAAGGCCCCAAGCCAATCGGTAAAATCACCCATTATTTTGACAAAATCCACGTTGGGATAATAAAACTGCTGGCGCCGCTGACCGCGGGGAAATTTGTTAATATCCGTGGCCATGGGCGCGATTTTATGCAAAAAATTGAGTCCATGCAGTTAAACCACAAAAATATTTTGAAAGCCAAAAAGGGCTGGGAAATTGGGATTAAAGTTGATGCGGTAGTGAAGCCCGGCGATTTGGTTTTTGCGGAAAAGGCGTTTGGGAAAAGATTAGCCCAGCCAGCTGCCGTACGCCCGGCATTTATCAATTCGGAAATTACCCCGGTTCGTACCGCGCCGTCGGCCGCGTCACAGATTTTTACTCCGCTTTGGGCGCAATTTGCCAAATCTGCCCAGCAAAAAAAAGAAACTGCGTTGCCGCACGTTCCATTGCATTCACCCGTGCCGGTGCCTCCAGCTAAGAAAACCGAGACCTCAAAGAAAACTGATAATTGGAATAATGTAAGGTTTTTGAACTTTTAATCTCTTAAAAACCGCGATACTTTGGTATGCCAAATTGGCACACCATATTCATTTCTCTTTCATTTAATTCAAACATGAAATCAGCAGGGAAGCGCTCGCGATTTCTCCTAACTTGGCTTTTTAGTTGGGTAAATTATTCGTGAAAATCGAAGAGTTTTGACAAAGAAACTCCAAAGGCAGAGGCGAGTTTTTCGAGAGTGTCTATTTTAACTGCATTTGGTTTTTTGCTTTCGAGGCGCTGAATATGTTTATAGGCAATTTCCGCTTTTCCTGCCAGGTCTTCTTGCGTTAAGTTGCATCGTTTTCTTAATTGCTTAATTCGTTTTGCCAGTTTTTGCCGGATGTTTGCGTTCACGGCACGATTATCACATCGGCTAAATCAATTTGACACCACACACATGTAGGTGTATAAAACGTAAGCATAGGGTTGTAAGCAAAATAGCAATGGGGAGGTGCTTAATGCTTCTAAAAAAGGTATTCCTTGTTCTGCTTATCTTTTTGTTTTGCGCGGTGAGTGCTTCTGCCGAGCCAGCTCAACCCGGATCCCTGAAAGTAATTTCTGATGAAGAAGGGGTGGAAACGTATGTGGATGGGGCGCTGGCAGGGGGCGAGGTGGTTACGATAAAAAATATTTTAGCCGGGCAGCATTACATTGTAGTTAAATCGGGGGGAGAGATAATTTTCAGGAAAACAGTTTTGGTGCAATCCGGGGAGCAAACCTTGGTTGTCGCCCATCCGGAGAAAACGGCTGAAGCCACTAAAAGTCAAAAGGCGCAATCAGATAAGGAAAAATCAACTTTTTTTGTTGTTGATATTACCAGTGGGGGTTATAACTTAACCGGTTCTTTTGCGGGATATAATTGGAGTAGCAGTTATCCCGGCGCAACGGGGATTAGCGTCGGTTTTAATAATATTCTTGGTAAAGATCTTTTCTCTTATTATTACGGAGGAGGAATTGGCTATAATTCAAAAACAATAGATACGCAATTGTCTTATTTATATTTAAATGTTGGCGGAAAAAATGAAATTGCATTTACCGAAGCCGGCATTAATTATAGTTTTTGGCAAGTTGATGGGCTGACGGTGTCGGGTAATGTGGGGTATCAAATTGCAGTGGGGTTTGGGTTGACGAGCCGGATAGCCGTGGGTGCTAAATATGAGATGTTTAATGGTGCCTTTACGTATTCAAGCTATCCTGGGACAATAACTTTTGCCCGGTCGGCCATATTTATGAGGATACAATAAAAAACTTAATCCCGCATAAACCCGATGCTTCTCTTTGGCTTTTCCGGCGGCGTAATCAGCTCTCTTAAAGCGTCAAAAACTATTTTGAATTGCCGGTCATATTTCTTTTCCATTTCATCGATTTTGCGTAGTAGCGTGCGGTGTCGGGAGGCAATTTGTCTGAGTTTGACGAAAGTGAGCATAATTATTATGTTCACCCGAATGGCCCTTTTACTTTTTAGGACGGAAGATAGCATCGCCACCCCTTGCTCGGTAAATGCGTTAGGAAAAACGGGAGAATGTTTCAAGGGCTGTAACCTATCACAATTTGTGATAAGTTCGTTTTTCTCCTTTTTGCTCAATTGGAACATAAAACCGGCAGGAAAACGATCTGGATTGCGCTTGACTGCTTGATTTAGCGCCATGGTTTTTACTTGATAAAGCTCGGCCAAATCGCGGTCGAGCATGACTTTTTGTCCTCGTAGGTGAAAGATTCTTTGCTCAATAATCTCGGCTGGTACCAGCTTATTCATTACAAGCCACCTCTCTTTTCCGCAAATCGATACTGTAATGCCTCTGCTACGTGCGCTAATTTTATTTGTGCTTCACCTTCCAGGTCGGCAATGGTGCGGCTGACCTTGAGCGCTTTATCAAAAGACCGGCCGCTTAGTTTAAATTTATAGACAGCTTCCTTTAGTATGTCCGCGGCGTCTTTTCCCAGCCGGCATGAAAGCTTTATTTCTTTGGTGGTCAAATTGGCGTTAAGCAGATTGCTTCTTTCCAGCTGGATTTGCCAGGCGCGCGTGGTGCGCTTTTCAATTTGAGCGGATCCTTCGCTGGTTGGACAGTTTGCCAGCTCGTTGATTTTTAGGCGGGGGACTTCAATCAAAAGGTCAATGCGCTCGAGCAGCGGGCCGGATAATTTTCCCCAATAATTTCGGATTTGGGAGGGGGAGCAGGCGCAGCGTTCGGTTGTGTCAGTGTAATGGCCGCAGGGGCAGGGGTTCATGGCGGCTACCAGAATAAAATCGGCGGGGAAGGCGGAGGAATCCTGCACGCGAGAGACGGTAATAGTTTTATCTTCCAGGGGTTGCCGCAGGGATTCCAGAGTTTTTCTTTCATATTCGGGCAGCTCGTCTAAAAACAGGATGCCTTTGTGGGCCAAGCTGATTTCGCCGGGGAGGGGGCAGGTTCCTCCTCCCACCATCCCCGCCAAGCTGATGGAGTGGTGGGGGGACCTGAACGGCCGGCCCTGGATCAGGTGTTCGTTGGAAAGCAATTTTCCGGAAACGCTGTAAATTTTGGTCACTTCCAGGGCTTCGGAGTAACTTAGCGGCGGAAGAATAGTTTTCAGCCGCTTGGCCAGCATTGATTTTCCGGCGCCGGGCGGGCCCACCATTAAAATGTTGTGAAAGCCCGCCGCGGCGATTTCCAGCGCTCTTTTGGCAACCAACTGCCCTTTCACTTCAGAAAAATCCAAGCCGTCGTAAACCGTAGCGGGTTCGGCGGCGGCAATTTGCCCAAAAGCTTTGACGTTTAAGCAAGCCGCTGGCAGGGTCTGCCCTTTTATATGGTTGATTAATTCAAGTAAATTTTCAATCGGGTAAATTTCCAGGTCGGTGATCAGTGATGCTTCGGCGGCGTTTGGTTTGGGCAGGACAATTTTTTTTATCCCCTGACCGCGCGCCTCCAGGCAAATGGGCAAAACCCCTTTTACCGGGCGCAAGCTGCCATCTAGGGAAAGTTCGCCGATGAAGAGGGCTTTAGCAAACCCATTCAGGTTAAAATTATATTCCAATGCCAGCATCCCCAGCGCGATCGGCAAGTCAAAAAGGGGGCCTTCTTTTTTTAAGTTGGCCGGCGCCAGGTTAACGGTAAAAAAACCCAGCGGTGACGCAAACCCCGAATTTTTAATGGCGGCGCGGATGCGGTCGCGGCTTTCTTTGACGGCGGTGCCGGGCAAACCAACAATGGTGTGTCCGGGCAGTCCTTTGGCCTTGTCGACTTCAACCTCGACAATAAAGCCGTTGATGCCCTTGATTGAACCGGAAAATATTTTGGTGAACATGTTATTGGATAAATCCTATTTTTCTTGGCTTTTCTTTTGGCGGGGCCATCAGTTTTTTGATGGCTTTGAAGATTAGTTGGATTTCAGCGCTGTTTTGGCCGACCTTTTGCTCGAGTTGGTACAGTTTATGGGCTAATTCCTTGTGTGTTGCCAGCACTTGCCGGAGTTTTACAAATGCCCGCATGATAATAATGTTGACATGTATGGCGCGCTTGCTTTTCAATACGGAGGAGAGCATGGCGACACCTTGTTCGGTGAAAACAAAAGGGAGATATTTAATGTTTTTACCTCGCTTCAAGGTCGCAAACTGCGACCTTGAAGCATTTAATAAGCTCAATGCTTCTTCTTTAGTCAATTGGAACATGAAGTCGGCGGGGAAACGATCCAAGTTTCTTTTGACCTGCTCTTTTAATCTTTTGGTGGGAACTTGGTATAATTCCGCCAAATCCCGATCCAACATGACTTTTTGGCCGCGAATTAGATAGATTTTGTTTTCAATGCGTTCAGCCGGGATTAAAGATGACATATTAACGCTCCTTTTAATTTGAGATTTTATGCCGATTATGAAATCTGAAACGCATTTTTGATCAGTAAAAAACGCCGCTCTTGGCCATTATTGGAAAAGATAATCAACACATCAAAGCGGCAGGTTAAATGATTTAGGCTTTTCAGGTATAAATAAGCTTTGGCGGCGTGAATCAGGCAGGTTTTCTTTGCGTGCGTGATTGAGTCCAGCGGCGAAAGATAATTATTGAATGAATAATTTTTAACTTCGACAAATGCCAGGCAGGATTGGTCAAACGCAACCATGTCAATTTCCCCGCGACGAGCGCGGAAATTGCGCTCAATAATTTGATAGCCCTTTTCGGCTAAATATTTTTCGGCTAAATCCTCACCGGCTTTTCCGATTAAGTAACTTTCTTGCGACATTTTCCTTCCTCTCCTTTCCGATCAACAATAAATCCGATTCTTTTGGGCTTTTCGGGCGGCAGGCAGTTTTACAAATGCGCGCATGATGGCGATATTTACCGCTAAGGTGCCAATTTGGCACCTTAGAAGATTGGTTTCTTCTTGGGTTAACCGAAACATAAAATCCGAGGGAAACCTTTCTCGATTCCGATTGACCTGCCTTTTTAGATATTTGGTTTCGACTCCATAAAGATGGGCTAAATCGGCATCCAGCATCACCTTTTGGCCGCGGATGAGGTAGATATGATTTTCGATGTGCTCGACAGGAATTAATGTTGCTTTTTTCGACATATTGTTTTGTCCTCTTTCCCTTCAACCGGTATCGGGTTTGCCATACTAATCCCACTAGCAATTTTTTTGCCAGAAGGTTGTGTGCTCAATCCTGTCTAAATTAGATGCAGGTGTAGACAAAGCCGACAGGTCCCGACCCCCCCGCGGCGGTTGATTAACAAAAAAGATGTCTAAGCTTTATTGCGATTTTTCTTGTTTTATGACGATAATATATTAGAGGGAAGGAATCCTCCATAAACATTCTTTGGCGCTTTATAGGGTTGCCAAAAGATATTTGAAAGCAGGGAAAAATGCAGCCGATTCGACCAGTAAAACACGCAGATCTTAATAGGGAAGGCCCAAGGAGAGCGCAGTTGGGGGGCAATCCACATGCGCCGGGGGCTCGAGGAAATGTCCCTCCGTTGGCAGGGAAGCTCGGAGTTGTTGTAAGAATAGGTAGCGCCCCTATCCCACTAGATTATTTGAGTGGACTTGGATACGGAAACATTTTTACCCAAGCGAGCTTGGTTACGGTAACGCTTGGCAGCGGGGAACGAGTACGTGGATTTTTGCCGGATCAATTACGGAAAAATTTTGGAGATGAGGTTAGCGTGGTTGCCACCAGATTCTTGTTTAACCATACCCATCCGGAGCTCGGCACATTAAGGCTTTGTTATGATATAGAAATTGAGACATCAGTTGTTGAAGCATTTATTGAATGCTCGCGTGAAAGTTTAAAGCTTGTTGAGGCCTGATAACTTTACGCGATTTTCTGCTATCCCAAAATTTGTATAAGTAATACAATTATGTCGTGGCTTTTAAACAAATCACCCGCACCATCTGGCTGGTATCGCTGATTAGTTTATTCACCGATGCCGCCAGTGAAATGCTTTAGCCCATTATGCCGCTGTATTTAAAGAGCATTGGTTTTTCCGTTATCTTTATAGGAATTCTGGAGGGGGTTGCGGAAGCCACCGCCGGGCTAAGCAAAGGATACTTCGGAAAACTTTCTGACAATTCGCGCAAACGAGTGCCGTTTGTTCAAGCCGGCTACTTTTTAAGCGCTATTTCCAAGCCGATGATGGGAATGTTGGTTTATCCTCTTTGGATTTTTCTGGCGCGAACCTTTGATCGTTTGGGAAAAGGGATACGAACCGGCGCCAGAGATGCCATCCTTTCTGACGAAGCCAAGCCGGCAACCAAAGGAAAAATTTTTGGTTTTCACCGGTCAATGGATACTTTGGGCGCGGTTTTGGGGCCAGTCCTGGCGTTGCTGTATCTGTATTTCCATCCCCTGGACTATCGGCCCCTGTTTTTTATTGCAGTTATCCCTGGGCTAATTGCGGTATTGATTTCGTTTTGCCTTAAAGACAAAAAGCCAACCATTGCCGCCGAACAAAAAACCGCCGGCTTTTTTTCTTTTCTTGCCTATTGGAAGGAAAGTCCGGTAATTTACCGCCGAGTAGTCATAGGCTTATTGGCGTTTGCTTTGTTTAACAGCTCGGACATGTTTCTTTTATTAAAAGCTAAACAATCCGGGCTCAGCGACCCATTGGTAATTGGCGCGTATATTTTCTACAATCTTATCTACGCGTTGTCTTCTTTCCCCCTTGGTATTATTGCGGACAAAATCGGGCTAAAAAGAATGTTTATCTTTGGTCTGGCAATTTTTGCGGCGGTGTATTTTGGGATGTCGGTTAATGCCAATATCTACGCTTTTATCGGATTGTTTTTGCTTTACGGAATTTATGCAGCAGCAACCGAAGGTATTTCCAAGGCCTGGATTTCCAATATTACCGATAAGAAAGACACCGCAACCGCAATTGGCACTTATGCTGGTTTCCAGAGTATTTGTGCAATGTTGGCCAGCTCAATGGCGGGGCTGATTTGGTTTCTGTTTGGGGCAGCGGCAACGTTTATGGTTACCGGCATAGCAACCGTAATGGTTATGGCTTATTTTTTAATCGCGACGCCGGCGGCAGTTCTTCCCCTCGTCGATCAGCAATAAATCCGATCCTTCTGGGTTTTGTGGGTGGCAGGGGAGGCGGTTCCATCAGTTTCCTGATTGCTTCAAAAATTAGTCGGATATCACCGCTGTTTTGGCCCACTTTTTGCTCAAGTTGTTCCAGCTTATGCGCAAGTTCCTTGTGGGTAGCCAGTACTTGGCGGAGCTTTACAAAGGCGCGCATGATGGTGATATTAACTGCGATTGCCCGATCGCTTTTGAGTATGCCTGATAGCATGGCAATTCCTTGCTCGGTGAAGGCATTCACGTTTTTGGAATACTTAAGAGAGATATTGTCATGATTATCCGAGGATATCACAATTTGTGATATCCTTAAAATTTCGTGTCTGGTCAGCGAAAACATAAAGTTTGTTGGAAATCTGCGCAAATTCCTTTTTACCGCTTGGTTTAAGACAAAAGTTTTTACGCCATATAATTCTGCCAAATCCCGATCCAGCATTACTTTCTGCCCACGGATGAGGTAAATTTTGTTTTCGATGTGCTCGACAGGGATTAATGAGAGGGTCTTCGACATATTATTTCCTTTTTACTTGAGGTTCCAATTTGGAACCTCAAATTTCTAGCTTGAATAATAAGCTGGTGACAATTTGGCGCCAGCTCATCGCGATCAACGAATTGAGTAGCAATTTTTTTGCCAACCCAACTCGTGCGTGGAGGTGTAATGGCTTAAGGCAGGTGGAAGGGAAATTCGGGTATTTACGACAGGGAGATTTCATTGAAGATAATTGCGAAAAATTTGTATATAATGGAGTTCATGAGGATTGGGTATGAAACTTTGGGTATCAAAAACACATTCTGATGAGGGAGAAGACCTTGCCAAAGAAGGCAAGCTGGTAATTATCAAAGTTACAAAAGAAGACGTAAGACAAATTGCGAGTTTTTTTCAGAAGGTTTCTTTATATCTTAAAGAGAATGATTTTTGCCATATGCATTTTAGGGATTTTCTGAAAGGCTGGAACCGCAAAGACGATATCGACATTCAAGTTGATGTTGTCCCAAAAAAGTAACGGATACATAGCCAGGCGATGGTTGTGCGAGCTGGGTGGTATGGTTGGGGTTGGTCAGTGATCCTGATCAACAATAAATCCGATTCTTTTGGGTTTTGCGGGTGGCAGGGGAGGTGGTTCCATCAGTTTTCGGATGGCCGCAAAAATCAATCGGATGTCGCTGCTATTTTGGCCCACTTTTTGCTCTAGTTGTTCCAGTTTATGCGCAAGTTCCTTATGGGTAGCTAGTACCTGCCGGAGTTTTACAAAGGCGCGCATGATGGCTATGTTAACGAAAATGGCACGCTTACTGTTTAAAACCGTCGATAACATGGCGATTCCCTGTTCAGTGAAAGCTAGCGGCAAATAACGATGGCCGCCCCAACTTGAGGTCACAACTTGTGACCTCAAGACTGTGGTTTCTTCTTGACTTGAGGTGCCAAATTGGCACCTCAAGTTTTCGGCTTCCTGTTTGGTCAACCTAAACATGAAATCAACCGGGAAACGTTTAATGTTTCTTCTAACCTGGCGGTTTAAATATTTAGTTTCGACCGCATAAAGCTTGGCTAAATCTGCATTTAGCATTACCTTTTGCCCGCGGATGAGATAGATCTTGTTTTCGATCACTTCACTTGGCAATAAATTGTTTATGCCATATTTACTAGCAACTTTTTTGCCAACCCAATCCGTGCGTGGGGGTGTAGTGGGGTAAGGCAGGAAAAAGGAACAATTAAGCGTGTACGACAGGGGGGGATGGGGTTACATCATCCAATAAATCAAGCTCAGCACATAAACCGCTGTAAAATATTTTGTACGCCCAATGCCCTAAAGCAACCCGTCATTGAGCCCGAGCGGCCATGGTTCCTGAGCGTAGCGAAGGAGAGCGAGGGCGAAAATGAGAGCTCCGAAAATCTCGGCGGGAGTTTCGGACGAGCGAATTCCGGAGGGATCCTTAGGGATACCGGAACTCGCGAGAAGTGGTTGCGTAGGGCATTGGGCGGGAAAAAATAACAGCGCAATATTGCCGAGCGTGAAAAGGCTAAATTACGCCGCCTTCTTCAGTATCTCCGCCATATCCGTTTTTTCCCACGGCAGGTCAAGATCATTGCGGCCAAAGTGGCCGTAAGCGGCAACTTGCTTATACAGCGGCCGGCGCAGGGTCAGCTTTTTAATGATCATGCCGGGGCGCAGGTCAAAACTTTCGAACACGATTTTGGAAATTTTCTCGTCCGAGATTTTGCCGGTGCCAAAAGTGTCAACCATAACAGAAAGTGGTCGCGCCACCCCGATGGCATAAGCAACTTGCACTTCGCATTTTTTGGCTAATCCCGCCGCCACCACATTTTTGGCAACGTAGCGCGCCGCGTAATTGGCTGAGCGGTCAACTTTGGTTGGGTCTTTGCCGGAAAACGCGCCGCCGCCGTGCCGCGCATAGCCGCCATAAGTATCAACAATGATTTTTCTGCCGGTCAGCCCCGCGTCCCCCTGCGGCCCCCCAATTACAAACCGGCCGGTAGGATTGACGTAATATTTAATATTTTTATCGACTAATTCGGCCGGGATAATTGGCAGGATGACTTTTTCGATTATGTCGGCGCGGATCTGGTCGGCTTGGGCATGCGGTTCGTGTTGGGCGGCGATTAAGACACTGTCAATGCGGACAACTTTGTCGTTGTCGTATTCAACCGATACTTGTGATTTTCCGTCCGGCCGCAAATATTTTAATTCACCGTTTTTACGAACGGCCGCCAATTGTTTGGAAAGTTTGTGCGCCAAGGAAATGGGGAGCGGCATCATCTCTTCGGTTTCGTCGCAGGCAAACCCAAACATCAATCCCTGGTCGCCGGCGCCTAAGTGTTCCAGATCTTCTTTTACTACTTCGCCGCCGCGGATTTCCAAACTTTTATCCACGCCCATGGCGATATCTTTGGATTGTTCTTTGAGCGATACCAAAACGCCGCAGGTTTCGTAGTCAAACCCCTGCTTGGCATCGACGTAGCCAATTTGGCGGATGGTTTCCCTTACAATTTGCGGGATTTCAACGTATGTGCCGGTGGAAACTTCCCCGGCCACAATGCACAGGCCAGTGGTAACCAGGCATTCAACCGCAACGCGCGCCGGCGGGTCTTTAGCAATGATGGCGTCTAAAATTGCGTCGGAGATTTGGTCGCAAACTTTATCCGGATGCCCTTCGGTTACGGATTCGGAAGTGAAAAGATGTCGATGCTTTGCCATGGTGTTTCTCTCCTTCTATGTTGATTAAAGTGTTGATTAGGAAAACATGGGCAGTATATACGAGCCATGTTGCTTAGTCAATCATAAACCCTGAATGAGGTATATGGCCGAGCGCTCAATTATGCTAAAATACACCAACATGGGTGACTTAAGCGAACATTTTAACCACAAAGATTTTATTTGCCGCTGCGCGGTCTGCAAAGGAAAAGAATTCAAAATCCATCTGGGATTGGTGGGGATTTTGGAGCAGGTGTGGGAGCATTTTCAGAAGCCGATCAAGGTTTTGCAGGGATTTAGGTGTGAAGAGGAAAACGAAAAAGAAGGCAAGCCGCAAAAAAGCTTGCACGTTTTGGGGAAAGCGGTGCACGTGGTGATTCAAGATGTGTCGCCGCCGGCATTAATTGAATATCTGCGGACACTGGAGGATGTGCGGGGCATTGGTTTTAATGTAGAGGATAACTCGGTCCATATTGATGCCCGGCGCGATGTCAGGGTGGAGTGGGTGCGGGAGGGGAAGAGCCGCTACGTCCCACTGTCGCCCGAAAAGAAGCAGCAGTATGGATTGACTTAGGTGAAAGTCAGCCTGCAAAAATTCATTACCTACCTCAAACGCGAGAGAAACCTTTCTCCCCACACTGCCACCAATTATTTCCGTGATCTTGTCCAATTAGTGGAGTTTTTGTGTAAACAAGGTACGATCAGCTTGGACAAAATTAATATTTCCGTGGCGCGCCAATTTTTGCTTTTTTTAGAAGAAAGGAAATATTCGCGCCGGTCTTTGGCCCGAAAAATTTCTGCCTGCCGCTCGTTTTTTAAGTATTTGGTGCGGGAAGGGAAAGTGTCCGAAAACCCGTTTAATTTGATTTCCACCCCCAAGCTTTCCAGAAAACTGCCCAATTTTTTATATCTTGAGGAGATGAAAAAACTGCTCGACCAGCCCAAAGTTGAAACCGCGGGCGGGTTGCGGGATCGGGCCATTTTAGAATTGTTATACGGCAGCGGGATGCGGGTATCGGAAATTGTGCAGTTAAACATGGGGGACATTGATTTGGACGGCGGGGAGGTGCGGGTTTTTGGCAAAGGCAGTAAGGAGCGGGTGGTTTTGATTGGCAGCCATGCCAAAGCGGCCATCCAGGAATATATTGATCAGGGGCGGCCGGAGTTTGCGGGAGGCCGGACAAAGAAGGCGGGCGGCGCGATTTTTTTGGGGAGGCATGGGACCCGGATAACTTCGCGCAGTATTGAGCGCATGATTTCTCTGTGCGCCAAAAAGGCCGGGTTAGTGAAAAAAGTTACGCCGCATACTATCCGCCATACCTTTGCTACCCACATGCTGGCTGGCGGCGCCGATTTGAAGATTGTGCAGGAGTTATTGGGCCACGCCTCGCTTTCTACCACCCAGGTTTATACCCACATTACCCGCGAGCAGATGAAAAAAACGTACGATGCGCATCACCCGCGGGCGTGAAATTGACACCCCCCTTTCCATACATATATAATACCCCAATGCAAATTGACATTTCCAAGCTGCTGAAAGCCCCCGGTGAGGCAGAAAGCATCAAATTTAATGACTTGATCCGCTATGCAGACGACCTGGTAAAAATTGTTGCCCCGGTCAAAGCGGACTTGCGGTTGGTAAATACCGGCCGCACCATCCTGTTGACCGGGACCGCCCAAACCAAGGTCCAGCTGGTCTGCTGCCGCTGTCTCAAGCCGTTTATTTTGCCGGTTAAGCTTGATTTGGAGGAAGAATACACGGTAAAACGCGAAAAAAAGGATGCGGTTGGGCCCAATGCTGGTGCCCGCGGGGCAAAACGGGCCGCGGCAGTGGAAGTGGAGCTTAAAGACCAGGACTTTGTCTTTGAAATTGGCGCCGACAACACTATTGACTTGTTTGAAGCAATCAGGCAGAATTTACTAGCCGCGATTCCAATAAAACCCATTTGCAACGATAAATGCAAGGGGCTTTTGGTGCCCGGCGGGGAAAAAGCCAGGGAGAAGCCGGTTGATCCCAGATTAGCGAAACTGAAGGATTTGAAAATAAGGAGGACACGATAAAATGCCCCAGCCAAAAAAGAAACACTCAAATTCGCGACAATGGCAGCGCCGTGCCAATTGGAAGTTAACCGCCAAAAAACCAACCCTCTGCCCCCAATGCGGTGCCCCAACCTTGCCCCATTTTGCCTGCCCCAATTGCGGGACCTACCGCGGGCGTGAAGTGATTAAGCCCAAGACCGCCAAGGACAAAAAGGAGAAAAAGTAGTTTTGATCACGATTGCGCTGGACGCCATGGGCGGGGACAATGCGCCCCGCGAACTGGTTAAAGGAGCCCTGTCTGCCGCCAAGGAATTTGGTTTGCGGATAATTTTGGTCGGCGACGAAAAAAAGGTAAAAGCCGAGCTGGGTAAATACCCGCGTAACGATAATGTTACCGTGGTTCATGCCAGCCAGGTTATTGGAATGAATGAATCCCCGGTGGCGGCGGTTAAGCAAAAAAAGGATGCGTCGGTAAACGTGGCGGTGTCGCTGGTCAAAGCCGGCCGGGCGGATGCCATTGTTTCGGCCGGCAATACCGGGGCGCTGATGACTGCGGCGTTATTTGGCTTGGGCCGGATTAGAGGCATAGAGAGACCCGCCATTGCCACAATTTTCCCTTCGGCTTATGGCCCGGTTCTATTGCTGGACATGGGAGCCAATGTTGATT
>Ga0265296_1000946_pt1 | contig 36942 bp, 29 predicted proteins | sample MunlanPumphouse1_FD_189073 | JGI IMG/M metagenome (GOLD analysis project Ga0265296, IMG submission 189073) | Groundwater microbial communities from a municipal landfill in Southern Ontario, Canada - Pumphouse #1 | ecosystem: Environmental > Aquatic > Deep subsurface > Groundwater | place...
AGAATTTTCCCGATGCATCGGTCTCTTTTCCACATTTAGGACAGAACATTCCCTGTTACTCCTGATACATAACGTTAATCCGGGTGTCCTTTTTAATTTAACTGTTCTTTCCTGTCATTTTATGCATTTTACCTGCCGGAATTGTACGATACAGAAAAATAATGCATGGGTTGGCTGGTTTGTACCAGCACTATTACCGAGCACAAATGAGAAATATGTACAAATTTAAAGCAATCCCTATGAAAAGCACCCTGTTCCTGCTGACCGCACTCGTGCTCGTACTCTGTGCGCTCTCTGCCGGTTGCCTTAGTCCGACACAGGCAGAGATCAAACCCTTGGACACTCCGTTCCCCAGTCCCTCACCTTCTCCTGTCATATCTTCAGTAGCAACTGTGGTATCTACTCCCGTAACCGTCGATACATTGCCCCCGGAGCAGTTTGTCGATCTCCAACTCACCAAGGAGCGCCCCGACTTTTCTCTTCACTTACTCTATAATGGCGGAAAAGGAGAGATCTTTGTCCAGAATGTCATGATGAGAGTCACCCTCTCTGACGGGCAGGTTATCGAACAGTACCTGAACGACAAGGAACGAAAACCACGGCGCGGAGATGAGCTGGTGATGCAGGGGAGCAGGGGAAATGACCGGGTCGAGGTCTTTGTGACCACCGCAGGAAAAACCTACAAAGCCATCGATCAGCCGATGGTCACATCATCAATGTAAATATCCTTTTTATAATTTATAGAATCGGACATGAACGCGGAAGAGTGAACAGGCTTTTGTTTCTCATCTACAATGTTTTTCTCGTCATTAATTGGAAGTTTTCTGCAAAGCCCTTTTTTAATCATTATCCCGAATGGTGTGATTTCCCTACTTTTTCGGCATATTTCTGGGTCAGGTACCCAAGAATGACAATGATACCTCCCGTTGCTGCGAGCACCAGCCATTGTTCGGGACCGGCAGTGCCAACCGCAAGCCGGGTAAGCAAGTTTAGCGGATTTGACGGTAATGCCAGTACAAAGAGGATTACAACCACCAGTGAAGTGGAGAAGATGAACTGTGCCGCAGTCCTCTCGCGGTAGTGAATGGCGGTAATGGCGCCTAGCAGGATCAGGATGAGAGATGTGACTACAACCTGCAGCAGGATCAGCCCGGCATTTTCGATCACGATGCCATTGACCATCAATAACAATAACCACGCCCCGGCCTGGATCGGTACCAGCAGTTCGCAGGCAAGCACCTTGCCCCAAACCATTTCGGAGAACGTAACCGGTGTTGAGATCAGGGTCTCTAACGTCTCGTGCTGGTACTCCTCGGTGATAAGATCGATGACAAGTGCGGATGCAATGATGGCTGGCATGAAGACCAGCAGGGGAATTAAGAGTCCATATACGAACTCGTAGAAGTCGCCACCCCCGCTGGTTTTGGGAACCTGGATCGGGATCGGTTGTTCATTGAGCCGGTCTACCCGAATCAAGCGCAGATCCTTTTCGTATTTTAAGAAAATATCCTTGAGTTTCACATCGACAATCGCACTCTGTAGATCATTGGTCAATGTATAAAGCGTGATCTTGACCGGCTCATCTGCCGCCGGGGAGGTGTCGGGTACGTAGATAACCGCTGAAAGCTTCCGCTCTTTTAATGCTGCGACGCCGGTAGAGAGATCCATCGGGTAGACCCGGAAATCCGGGCTGTTTTCGAGATATCCGAGCACCGCAGAATCGTTGCCGGCATAAGCGATGTTGTATTTATGCCGCGAATACTTCGAAAGAGAAGAAGGGTCATACATGGAGGTAAGCCCGACCATGAGGAAAGATGAGAACATGGCGATGAAGAGCTGGAGCAGGACAGCAAGCAGGATCGTGCGTTCATTGAACAGTCCCCGGAATTCTTTCTTTGCGATAATTGACAAGTGACGCGCTTTCATCCGATCCACCCCAGGATAAAGTAGAGGTTATACAGGCAGTGAACCGCAGTGGCAAGCACAAGTCCGACAACCAACCCTTTCCGTCCCCAGAACTTCAGCAAACACGCAACGATCAGCACTCCCACAAAATGCAGGAGCAGCGGCATCCAGAACACTCCTAATGACAGGAAGAGAATACTGCCGAAGATTGATTCGCTGATCTGGGCAAGCGTGATGAAGAGGAGTAGTTTTTCAGCAACCAGAAATCCTATCGCTGTTGCGGCGCACGCAGCGATCAGGTTCTTCCACGTGAAAAATGACGGATCCTGGGCAAAGAGAGTATAGATGCCGATTGCTTTTGCACATTCCTCAACCAGTGCGGCAAAGATGAGGAGGAGTACCAGCGAATACGGCATGGGCAGGTTAAAAAAGAGCGTGAGGCTCATCAGCTGAACCATGAACACAAACGGTATTGAGAACCCGGTCAGTAGAAAGACTGAGAGAAACGGGTGCCTGCGGCTCAGGATATCGGAAAGGAACTCGCGGATCCGTGGCAGGAGTGATTTTTCTGAGAAGAGCCGCTCTTCTTTGAAGTTCTTCATCCCTATGTAAAAGAGCACCGCCCCGGTCAGCCAGAACAGGGAAGTTGAGTAGAGGTAATCAGTGACCGTCCACGGAGCGCCTTGTATGGAGAGGACGATCAACGTCAGTGGAGATATGAGGGAGATGACATGAACATTTGCAAAGATGCTGGGGAAGAACAGGTACGAGGTAGCGACTGTTGAAAAGAATATTGAGATGAAGGAGAGTTCCTTGAAACTGCGCGAGAGCATGCCGATCAGGAGCGCATTTGCAAGGAAGAAAATGATGACCGGTATGAGGGGGAGAATGATTATCAGGGGCGCCCGTACGTAGAGGGTGAGTGCTGTGCAGATGGCAACCATACCGATAAAATAAGGGAGCAGTTTTCCGATGATGATCGAAGAAGATGCCACAGGTGTTGAGAGCAGGACTTCACCTTTTCGTTCAATGCGCTCGTTCATGATGCTCATCATGAAGAATTGCGACGTGAAGTAGAGCGGGAAGATGAAGACGAAGACGAGGATGATGGAATCAAATGGCAGCGGGGGCGAGAGCTGTGATGGTGTCTTGAACCTGCCCATCGTGCTGTCGGAAGATAGGACATCTGTATAACGCGAGATCTGGGTGTTCTTTGCATTGGTCTTGACCAGTTCCTTCCGGAGTTCCTCTTTGGTGAAATCCAGTGCTGGTGACGGTGTTGGGACGTTACGTATCTCTCCTTCAGGTATCGGTGCTTTACGGCTTGGGGCAGCCTGCACGTACTGGCCCGACTGGGTGGATAAGAAGGTGAGTTCGCTTTTCACGGTCTGGACATCGATCCAGAGCGGATAGGCGGCGAAGAGATCTGTTTCCCGGTTGTAGACCGTGTTGACGTATTTGGCATAATCGCGTTCGAAAGTCTTCTGAGCCGCTTTTGCCCGGTCGGTCGGGTTGCTATACAGCTGACCTCGAATAATGATCAGGTCAAACGCGTTCCGGTTTCTCTCAAGTGTTGCTGCGTCCGTTTGGTAAACGGAAAACCGGGCATCGCTTGCAATCAACTCTGCGATCTGCGGATCATCCACGCCCACTTCATACATGCCATCCTGGAGGTGCATGCCCGTCTGGGCGGCAAAGCCTGTTACTGCCACCAGCAACACGAAGAGAATAACGGCAAATGGCAGTACGTCCCGGCTCATCATGGTAAAGGATTTCTTCACTTCCCATCGCGCGATGGTCGAGATGTCGGTAAGCCTGCCCATGTGAATTATGGCTCCTGAAATTTCTCCCGTAATGCAATGATATACAATATACCTGCGAAATCTGGAGTACAGAATAGTATTTGGTATCGTTCAAATAGTACTCGGTGCTGACAAGAAACGATCTGTTTACGTTTTTTTATGAACGTACAATTGCAAGAGAAAATGCTGTTGTTCTATTGGATTTTAACCTCAGTGGGCTGGAAACAGCGGTTACACCAAAAAAGACCGGCTATGCCCTCACGACATTGTTTACACGTGCAGGTGCCTGCATCCCAATCTATATCTTTGATTCCACCTACATTTGATTGAAAGGCAATTACTTATGATAACCGCCCGCAATCTCACAAAAAACTTTGATGGTTTTATGGCACTGGATGGTGTCAGTTTCGAGTTTGAAGACGGTGAGATCTTCGGGATCATCGGGCACAACGGGGCTGGCAAGACAACGCTGCTCAAGATTATTTCAGGACTGATTGCCCCCACATCAGGTGAACTTTTCATCAACGATATCGATGTGGTGAAAAATCCGGTTGCGCTCAAAGAGAATCTGGGGTACCTCCCGGAGGAATCCCGGCTCTACGAGACGATGACTGCAGAGAACTATCTCGCGTTCTTCGGTGAGATTTACGGGCTATCCCAGCAGGAGATCCGAATCCGGTCTAATCAGCTCTTCGCCGCGCTTTCGCTGGAGCCTGAGGGTAAAAAACTCGGGGAGTTTTCAAAAGGGATGAAGCGTAAAACAGCGATCGCCCGGTCGCTCATCCATGAACCAAACTTCCTTGTCTACGATGAAGCGACAAGTGGGCTTGACCCGATGAGCTCACGGTTCATTGCCGATTACCTGCGCACATTAAAAAAGGAGGGCAAGACGATCGTGCTCTCGGCACACAACCTCTACCAGGTTGAGGCGATTTGCGATAAGGTAATGATCTTAAGGCGCGGGAAGATGCTGGCTTTTGGTACTATGAAAGAGCTCCGCGAACAGTTCGGCACCCTTACGTATGCGATCTTTTTCTCGATTAAGGATGCAGGGGCTCTCATCGGCCATTCCAAAACTTACCGCCAGGAAGAGGGGCTCTTTGTGTGTGATGCGGAGAATATGGCTGAGCTTAACGAATGTACCGGTCTTATCGGGGAAGCGGGGGGTAAGGTCGAGAAGATAGAGTCGCGGTACCCGTCGCTTGAAGAGATGCTGGTCAAGATCGGGAAATAATCAGATCACAACCCATATATTTTTTTGAAGTGCAGGTCTTTTCCATGCACGTCGCAGTCAAGATTGTCCTTGCGCTGGTAGCTATTATTGTTGTTGGAACTATCTGCATGGCCGCTGTCGGCTTCTGCCCCCCGGCCGGCCCGTGGCCGCAACCGCCATGGTGTGGCAGCAGTGGTTCGGCAACCGGAATTCCCGCAAATGTATCGGTCTATGTCTCTGTTCCCCCGGGAACTGCCGGGGGGGCGGTCATGTTTTCCCGGGATGGCAGTACACCAGCCCCTATGATCCCGGCCGGTTCTAATGGCTGGACTGCCAGCCTGCAGGCAAAAACCGGCGAAAGGCTCTCATACCGGTATTCATCCGGGGGAAAGGATTCTGCCGGAACCTATTCTGCGCTTGTAAGCCGGCCGGAGACCCGGCTGAACGATGGGGTCTGGGGCTGGCAAGGTTCGTCATTCCACCCGGCTTTCAGCAAGGACTTTTCCGTTGGCATCTACATGAGCGACACGTGGGGGAAGAATTACAACATGATGATGTTTGAGGATACCCGCCAGAACATCGACTCTTCCTTTTTAGCAGCTGCAAAGACCGGGGCATCCCAGGTGTATGTGACCGACTTCCAGCGTGCGATCTTCAGGAATTCAAGTGCCGACTGGGTGACAGATGTGGACTATCATTATGAAGGTGATATCTTCGCCAACGACATGCGTGACGAAGTCATGACGCAGGAAGACATGAATCGTCTTTCGGCAGCAGCCCATAAAAACGGCATGAAGATCGGGTGGAAGACCAGCGTGCATTTCGCTGATATGAGCAAGTATATTGTATCCGGAATCTCCGGTAATATAGGAAAGGATACTGCTGCAGACTGGGACCGTTGGTCAAGAACGCCCCGCACATCGGAGTGGACTAAGGACTATTTCACCAAGTACCGGGCAATGCTCTTGGAAAAAGCCGCCATGTTGAATGCAGCGGGGTTCGATGAGATGATCATCACTCCCGGATGGAATACGCCGAATTTCCATCCTATGGAAAAAGAAGCAAACGTACTCTGGAAAGAGACAATCCGTGATGTGAAATCTGTCTTCAAGGGACGGATCGGTGTCGTGCTAGATACCTATGGGTTCATGGACGGGAAGAATAATGATGAGGACTGGACGCAGTACGATTACTATACGGCAGCCGACAATTGCTATTATTTCCTCTACACCATCCCGACAAAATATGTGACTTCACAGGACACTGACCGGTCAACCCTTACCCGCGAATTCGGGGCATATCTGGATGCCCTTGAACAGAATGCAAAGGCAAAGAATATTAAAATCCGTCTTGTCCCCGGGATCTTCTCCTACAAAGGCGGAATAATCGCAAACCGGTTTGATATCGACCCGCTCGACATCAATAACCCTGCTGTAAAAGCTGCACAACCGGACTGGTTCGGGCAGGCAGACGCTTACGATGCCCTGTTCACTGCAGCAGAAGGACGGGAGCGGATCAGCGGGATCATCCCCAACGGGTTTGCATGGGATGAATTCATGGACCCTGACGTACCTGCAAAGCTCAGTATCGGAATTCAGTACCGCACCAAACCTGCAGAAGGGGTGATTACCAAGTGGGCGCAGGCCGTGAAGGCTAGCATATGATGAAGGATACCCACGATCCTTTTTTTAAATGATTATTGTCACGCTACCCGGACAACGGCCCCGCTGTTCCGGGCCGTGGTGATGAGGGTTGTGCCCCCACCCGAATCTTTCATGAATGACAGTGCAGCCTGATTGATCGCATTCATATCCGTGTCTCCGATTGCGTATACGGTCGGCCCAAACGAACTTATCCCCGCACCGGCCGCCCCGGCACCCCGCATAACCTCAAGAAGCCCGGTAACTTCCGGTAGCTGGAGGCCAAGTTCTACTTTCTTGAACCCGAGTGACTGGACTGTGTTTATCGATGAGCCGAAGAGATCGAGATCGTGCTCTACGATCCCGGGCAGCATCCGCATCAGTACCTCGTGGCAGAGAGCCTGCACCTCACTAAGGGGCACCGGGCAGTGGCGCCGGAAGATGTCGGCCTCCATCGCCCCGCTTGCCCCTGTGGGTACGGCCGGCGTGGCAAGCAGGATCTTCCATTCGACAGGAAAGTCGTGGCGTGCGATAACCGGGGGTGGAGAGATCCCTCGTGATGCGGAAGATGGTCGGAACTCTGTCTTATCTCCATCAGGTCCGAAACGATGTCCACCATCGATAATGAAGCCCCCTTGTTCAAAGGCAGCAGTACCAATACCGGACGTACCTCCACGACCGACAACCTGGGCAAGTTCTGTCACCGGTATTTTTTTGCCATAAAGTTCGCATAGTGCCCGAGCCGTGGCAAGGGCCAGCTGCGATCCACTCCCAAGACCGGTGTGAGCCGGATAGTGCGAACGTATGTGAATTGTAGCCCCGGCTCTGGCATGGATCTGCCGGAGTACTTCTGAAGCGATACCGCTCACCCGTTCCTGAGTGGCGATGTCGCAACCGGTCACGCGGATATCCGGGCTCTGCTGCACTTCAAGTAACACTCCCGGTTCATCGAGCGCTATCCCAATCCCGCCATCTACCCTTCCTGAACCGCCATGCATGTCAATCAGGCTGACATGGATCCGGGATGGCGTGTTTACAATAATCCGCCGCTCGTCAAGAAACTGGTTGTACGGGAACTGCTCCTCGATAAATATCAGGGGCTTGTCCTTATGGATGATCTGGTACTGCCGGCTGAGCACGGGTTCTTTTTGGCAGAGGGAAAAAATCCGGCCCGTTTCTAGGGTAGCAGCAGTTACGCGGGCAGAAAGGATCTCCCGCCGTGCCTCAATATGGTGTTGTTTTATGATCTTTCCGATGGGGATATCGGCCATCATCAAATCCTGTTTAAATGACGGGGAAAGCCGTTCAACCGGTGTCTCGGATATGGCATAAATCAGCACATCATTTGTCACGGTATCCCGGAGTTCGACAACCCGGTGATTTACCGGATCGCCCATGCAGACATCCACTCGTTCTGCCGTCTGTGCATCTGCAGGGACAATCTCCTGCACGAGTGTTTTTACCGTAACGGGATTTCCCGTGATCGACTCTAACAGTTGGGTGACAGAGCCATCCGTGCCGAGCAGGATTTTCTGTATCCGTGACAACCGTCCAACATTCTCTTCAATATCCCTGATATTGCCCGAGATATCCATCACAACAACCTTATCGCAGAAACTGATAAGCGTAATGAAATCCTGTTTATGGTTTTTTGACACCGCACACTCTTTTACCTTGCCGGGCAATCCTTCTCACGGACAAATTATGATAAACCCTGCAGTCTTTGACCAGATGAAGGATGAAGAGAAACGTAAATATCTGGAATTCCTGCTCTGGCATTACCGGGTTGTTGATGCATTCTGGTTCATCTATGTTGCAGAACACTATGGCCAACCTGTGGCAGAGAAGATAAACGAGCAGGTGTGGGGAAAAGCTGGCGGGATGGCGGCAAAGGATCTCATGCAACGGTTCAGTATTACCGAAAAAGGACTTTCCGGATTTGTCAAAGCGCTCCGTCTTTTCCCGTGGGCGATCATTGTCGACTATTCCATTGAAGAAAAAGCAGATGAGGTCATCATCACCGTACCATCATGCCCAACGCAGGAGGCCCGGCTCAAACGGGGACAGGAGGAGTATGTCTGCCGCGAGATGCACCGTGCAGAATTTACAAGTTTTGCACAGATAATCGATGAACGCATCTGCGTGGAATGCATGTTTGCCCCACCGGATCCCCATCCAAAAGAACTATTCTGCAAATGGCGTTTTTATCTCAGGGAATGAAGCGACCTTTGGTTTTTTATTTATGTCTCAAAAATCCCTCAATTTCACCGCGGATTCCCCCCAGCGAAAAATTTACCGGAACCTCTTTTTTGTATCTGTGCTTTTTGCCATCTGCCCGGGCGTTTGGGCAATAACCAAAGCCGTACATTCCTGGGTGAGCCTCCCTCGTTTGCCAACTACATCACCGCTCCGGATGGTGCGGATTCTGGTAATGAGCACGTAGCTTTCCGCAAAAAGGTCAAGCCCCCCTTTGGAAAAATCATCAAGTGAGATTGGAATGCAGGGCGCATCGGTTGGCGGACGGCTGCTGACAGGACAGATCTGCATGTCCCCGCTTTCGGTAGCAGAGATCACAATGGCCGGTCGCGTCTTTGCCCCGCCCCGTTCTTCAAAAGGGACTGGTGCAAGTATTACATCGCCCCGCTGGTAACGCCCCATGTGCTAAGTATTCCGGCACCATCGGGCATAAGCCGTTTGATCCTATAAAACGCGGGATTTTTCTCCATGTATGGTCCATTCACCTATAAGAACGAATTATGAAGGAGTATTATGGGAGCGACCCTTGCCATTTATTCATCAGTAATAACTCCCCTCGTTTTTTTGTACAAGGAGTAATGTGCTCCGGCTGTGCCTTGTCCCCTTGAAGCAGAATTCTTAATGTCCGGGCATCCAATTAAAAACAATAATGACCCGGTGTGATCGCTGTGGAAATGAAGTCGTGCTCCCGTTCTCCTGCCAGTACTGTGGGGGAAAATATTGCGCAGAGTGCCGGTTGCCGCCCAATCACGATTGCGTCAATATTGCTCTCTGGAACAGTAAACCCCGTCCTGCCATTGGAATATCTTATGGAAAAGGTGGCGGGGCAATCCCCACAGGTGGCGGTTATATCCCCGATTCGCGACACGTTACAAAAAAGAAAACCGGCCCGGGGATCCCGTACCTGAAACTTATGATAGCAATTATTATCCTGATTCTTATAGGGATTGCCTGGCTGCTATTTAGCGGGTATCATACGGGATGATTTGAATATGCGTCCGCTTCACGTGCTTTTCATTGCCAGTATCATTGGAATTATCGTAGTACTGGCTGTGGCCATGATTCTTGCCAATCCGGGACTCATCCCTGCATCCGCCAATCCGTCTACGGGTGATGTGAAATACGCCCGTGACACCCAGTTGCCCGGGCCACACTATTATACCGGCATCGATTTCGACACGCTGAAATCTGACGGTAATCTCACGGTTATACCCCTGAAAAGTTACCGGCAGCAAATGACCAATTATAGCTGCGGGGCTGCTTCTGCTATGACTGTTATGTCCTGGTACGGGAATCCTGTGAATAATACAGATGCCGATGAGGAACGGGTGGCCCGGGAAATGTTTTACGACGTTACGGAGAAAACAGGAATCAACCCGGAACAAGTTACGGCATGGTTCAACCGCAATGGTATGAACGCAACGTGGGGGACCGGTGGCAGTCGCGAGATGCTTCGCGAGAATCTGAAAAATAATATTCCCACGATGGTGGAGTGGATGGACTGGGGGGGTCACTGGGTGGTCGTTGTGGGCTATGATACAAGGGGTACAGAAACTGTCTGGGATGATGTGATCATCTTTGCAGATTCCGTGGACTGCCACGATGACCGGGTGGACGGGATCACCTACTTCAATTATGGCGAATTTGATGCAATGTGGTTCGATGCCCACTATTTCCCGGAGAAGATGAGGGATCGGGCGTACGTGGTTGCAGTTCCGGGCAATCCCAAAAACACTTCGTAAAAAATGCATTGGTTTTTCTCTTTTTGAGGTATACAATCGCATCAGGGCAACATCCCATGAAGATCACGCGACTCTACACCGGCCGGGACAACCACTCGTATTTTGAAGATATCGATGTACCTTTTGATCCCAAAGGGTTGCTGGGACTGCTCTCCGAACCGATCAGTGCAAAGGCTGTTTTTTTCCGGGAGATCCCTCCCGGTTACGTCTATTCATGGCACAATGTGGTGTGCCGGGAGTACGTGGTTACCTTGGACGGACAGGCCGAGATCGAAGTAGGTAGTGGTGAGAAACGCAGGTTTGGCAAGGGAGATGTCCTCCTTGCAGAAGATATTACGGGAAAAGGACACCAGACCCGGACTATTGGCAGGAAACCATGGAGGCAGATCTTTGTGACACTGCCCTGATCAGGATGGGGAGAAACAGTCCCCGTTTTTAACCGTCTGAACATGAACAATTACAGAAAAGTACTGTTGGGCTTATCCCCTACGGGTAAGCATACGAATAGTTGATCAGATGATTGATGCTTTCTGGAGCAGAAGACGTCCACTCGATGTGAGCCTGAGGACAATTTCACTGCTGGATTTTCCCCCATCGAGATATCGCTTGGACAATAAGATACGAACGTTTGATCTGATACTGCTCTCACCGTGATTAGGGAGAAGCTGCTGAACTACATGGGTTATGTGGCAACCCTGTTTATCGCCAACTGCCTGAAGGATGTGGATATGAATGGGATCAGGCACAAAGACTTGCGGGGCTTCAAATGATATAGCTTCCATAATTCAACCTCGTAATAGGATTAACAGATTACAAAATACCCTTGCTTGCAATGATTTTTCAAAGACACGGGAATGTCCTTGAATGTTTGCGAGTGCAGTATTGGATGATCGCATGCGTAATGTGCGGTAAACCGGACATTTTATGCATCACCCTTTGGCAGGTATTCTGTGAACGAGTTACCACATATGTATTGGACGTATGACATGAAGTAACCATTCATAAAACACACTGGGATAATATTTTTTTTAAAATTTTGCGTATCGGTTTTTCGTGAGCGAATCTTTTACCCCGGATCAATTCCTCATTCCATGGCTTTATCACCCATGCGAATCGAGATTGGAAGCATGACAAAGAAAGAGCATATAATGAAAGTAGTAGATGAATCTACAGGACTTATGGAATGCCTTGTTTGTGGGGCAAAGCACCACGCAGTGATGAAACCTGGTGCTGATGGAAAATACCTGCCCGAGAACTGGGAGTGTGTCAACAAGTGCAAATTGATCCATCATGATGAAAAACCATCCAAAAAATAATTTCTCTCTTTTTCTGTTTCGATCTGCTTGTAAACCGGGTATAGGAGAGTTAATTCCCGGATGCTGTCGCTACATATTCTAAAAAATACCGGAAGTTTTTCCGCTACCCCCACTTTTTAAAACATCCTGGACCTGTCTAGGTACCACGGGAGGGTGTTGCCTGAGCGATGGTTTTTCTCTCTTTGATAAGCGGTTCATATTCGAGAAAAAATCCGGAACGATTAATACCTAAAACACTATCTATGAGATACATACAGTCCGGACGGGTGGATACATGAGAAAAGGAATACATCGCCTCTTTGTGATGTGGAAACCAAACCAGAATTGGCTGCTGCTCTCCATCGTACTTACGATCGGCGGCGCGATCGGCACGCTGGCTATTCCAGCACTCTCGCAGACTTTGATCGACCAGGGCATCAGCAGCAATAATCTCACCGTTGTCGTCCATTACGGCGGTTACATGCTGCTCCTCACCCTTGCAGCCGCGGCATGCCAGATCGTTAATACTTTCATCGCCGTCAAATTCTCGGAGAGGACTGCCCATTACCTCAGGACCCAGGCATACGACCGGATCCAGACACTCTCGTTTGGCAACATCGACCGGATGCGTCCCTCTGACCTGCTCGTCCGGTTGACAAATGATATCCAGAACGTCAAGATCGCCATCCAGCAGGGTATCTTAAACCTCCCGCTCGTCCCGATTATGCTCGTCATCACTCTCCTGCTGATCGCAATACGATCTCCGTCCCTGATCTGGCTCATGGTCATACTGCTTATCGTGTTCTCCGCACTTCTTGGCGTTTATCTCTGGCTTGTCCTGCCGGTCTTTGCTGTGCGACAGAAGAAGTATGATGCGATGAGCGACACCCTGCAGGAGAGCATGGCAGGAGTCCGTGTGGTCAAGGCATTCGTGCGCCAGAGGTATGAGAACGAGCGTTTTTCCTCTGTTGCAGGTAAGGTAAAGGTTGCATCTCTGCGTGCCCAGTCCTATATCGCCGTCCTGATCCCTACAATGCTCTTATCTGTCAACCTTGCCCTTGCCGCCATTTTCTATACGGGAGGAATCTCGGTGCTCAAGGGAACGGGTTTTTCCACAGGAGAAGTGATTGCAGCAGTCCAGTACATGTTCCTTCTCATCATGCCGTTCATGATCCTCGGGACGGTGCTGCCGGCAATCTCTGCGGCACGCCCATCATTAAACCGGATCTTCGAGCTCCTCGATACACCCGCAGATGTACAAGACAATGATCATTCTGTTGCCGTTGATCCGGCGTCCGTGAAAGGCCGGCTTGTTTTTGATCACGTCAGCTTCGGGTATATTGCCTCTGACGGGAAACCCGGCCCGCTGGTCCTGCAGGATATTAGTTTTTCCATGGGACCGGGAGAGACGATAGGTTTCTTAGGTCCAACGGGTTCGGGGAAATCGACGCTCGTTCACCTTGTCCCGCGGTTTTACGATGTTACTTCGGGGAAGATCACCATTGACGGGATTGATGTGAGGGAGATCCCGCAGCATACGTTGAGGGGAATTGTCGGGATTTGCCTCCAGCAGCCCAACCTGTTCTCCGGGACGGTCCGTGATAATCTCCTGTTCGCAACAGAAAACCCGTCAGAAGATAATATTGTTGCTGCTGCAACAGATGCGGATGCAGACGGGTTTATCCGGAACATTCCCCGGCAGTATGATGAATCTGTTGCACGGCACGGGGCAAACTTCTCCGGTGGCCAGAGGCAGCGTCTTGCGATCGCCCGGACGCTTGCAGCAGACCCCAGGATCCTGATTCTCGATGACAGCACAAGTGCCTGCGATGTGGCGACGGAAGCCCGGATCCAGGACGCGATCAACCGGAGGTTTGCCGGGGTAACAAAACTGTTAATCGCACAACGGATCAGCACAGTGATCTCGGCCGACCGGATCATCCTTTTGGAAAACGGCCGGATTATTGCAAACGGGTGCCATGAGGATCTACTCAGGACAAGTCCGCAATATAAGGAGATCTACGATTCCCAGCTTGGGAAAGGGATTGTCGGGGGCGAAGCAGCATGACGGTCACACAGGTTCCGCTGGATGAAGAAGGCTTGCCGCCGATGATCCCCACCGTGAAACGGTTCATGGGGTACATGGCCCCCCATCGGCTGAAGCTGGCCTTAGTCATTATCCTCATGGCAGTATTTGCCCTGCTCGAAGCGATCTTCTCCCTTCTGATGGGGACTGCAACCAACATCATCTCAGCCGGCCCCGGGCCGGTTGAGCCATTATATCAGGTCATCATCTGGCTGGTGGCGGGGGGGTTAATTATCTGGATTTCGGGAGCGATCTCTCAGAAACTGCTCTCGGACATATCACAGCAAGCCCTGTATCAACTCCGTATCGATCTCTTTGCCCACATCCAAAAGATGTCCCTGAGCTTCTTTGACCGGCGCCCGATCGGAGAACTGATGAGCAGGGTGACAAACGACACCCAGGTGATTGAGCAGTTCATCAGCATTGGCTCGCTCCAGACCGGCCAGGCTATCATGACGATCATCATCACCAGCATTGTCATGCTGCTCGTCAATCCATCCTTGACAATCCTTTCTTATATTATTGTCCTTGCTCTTGTCGGAGTCTCGTGGCTGATAACAAAAACGTCAGGCCCGGCATTTGTGCTGCTGCAGGACAAGACCGGGGACTTAAACGGGTTTGCCGAGGAGTGGATCTCTGGCGCAAAGACCGTAATTGCATGCCGTCAGCAGGAGGCAGCGTCCCGTCGTTTCTCTGTTATGAGCCGGAAGGTTGCTGATATTGGAGAGAAAGCCCAGTTCTCCGCCCTCATCAGCCAACAGGTATCGAACATCTTTACTACAGTTGTGATTGTCATCCTCCTCATTATCGGGGGCATTATGGTGATGAATGGTATGGCAGAGATCGGAACTCTGATCGCATTCATCGGGTTCTCGTTCAGCCTCTTAGGCGCATTTACTACCATCTTCTCATCGTATGCCCAGATCCTGAATGCGGTCGTGGGTGCATCACGTGTCTTTAATGTTCTCGATCAGAAGCCCGGCGTGGATGACCGGAAAAACGCACCTGCGATGCCAGCGGTTGACGGGGATGTTATCTTTGACCACGTGGACTTCTCATATATCCCGGGGCGGCGGATCCTTACTGATAACACGTTCCATGCCCAACCGGGGCAGGTGTTCGGGCTCTGCGGTCCAACAGGAGCCGGCAAGAGCACGATCATCAATATCTTAACCCGGTACTATGATATCGAGAACGGGGCGATCCGCATAGATGACAATGACGTGCGGGAAGTCCGGCAGGACACGCTACGGGTCCAGATCGCGCAGGTGCAGCAGGAACCGTTCCTCTTCTCTGATACGATTATTGCGAATCTGAAGTACGCCCGCGAAAGGGCAACTGACGATGAGTGTGTCCAGGCGGCGCAGCAGGCAAACGCCCATGGCTTCATCCTTCAGCAGCCACACGGGTACAACACCATTCTCGTTGATGGTGGATCAAACTTATCCCAGGGCCAGCGGCAGATGCTCACGATCGCCCGTGCGATCGTTGCAAACCCCCGCATGCTCATCCTCGATGAAGCGACGAGTAACGTGGATACCCGGACAGAGAAACTTATCCAAGAGGGACTGCTCGCACTCCAGAAAGACAAGACATCGTTCATCATAGCCCATCGTCTTTCAACCATCCGGCACGCTGACCAGATTCTTGTCATTGATAAGGGGGCAATCATCGAACGCGGCTCGCACACAGAGCTGATGCAGAAGAAAGGGTTCTACTTTGATCTCTATATGAGCCAGTTCCGGGGGAAGCTCTCGGGTATTGTTATGGAGTGATCCCAAATATTCTATGGAAATAACCAGCGACGCCCGGGACACGCGGTTGTCCAAATTTAAACCACTCATTAACTGTGGAAAAAAATGTGAACGTGGACTCTGCGATAGAATATAATTTACATAATTAACCCGGTTGTAAATCGATCATCTACGGGCTATAGATTTGCCTTTCATAACCCCCATCCTCATAATCCCAGCACTCCAACAATCTAAATCAGGAGCATACAGAATTATGAATATCCTCGCCATACACGGGAGCCCCCACACAACTCGTAGTACAACACGAAAACTTGCAAGCTTCGTACTTGAAGGAGCAGCAGAAGCTGGAGCAGAGACTGAGATAATCGACCTCTGCGATTTCCGGGTCACACCCTGCACCGCTTGCGAGGGGTGCTCGTTCAATGGTATCTGCGTATACGAAGACGATGTCCCGGCCATCATTGAGCGGATGAAGGAAGCAGACGGTGTTGTGTTTGCATCCCCGGTCTACATCGATAACGTATCCGGCCAGATGAAAATTTTCTTCGATCGGCTTGCTGATGCAATCCATTACCAGCTGCTCGCAGGGAAAACCGGCTGCTCGGTTGCGACAACACATACGTCCGGTGGTGACGAGGTGGTGGCATACCAGAATCATGTGATGAATTATCTTGGGGTGATTTCAGTGGGAGGTATCAGTGTCGCTACGGGTGGGAGCATTGAAGCAGTTGATGCTGCGGAACTTTCTGCACGGGGTATGGGAAAAAAACTCGTTGATGCGATAAGGAATGGTTTTTCCGATCCAAAACAGGAAGAAGAGATTGCCGGTAACCGGGATTTTTTCAAGGATATTGTAATAGAGAACCGGGATTTCCGCTCGCAAGAGTATGAGCGATGGGTACGGATGGGCTGGATTGGGTGAATGTCTCAGTTAATCCGGATTGAATAATTTCCGTATCGGATCCTGTTATTCTAACGAAACGCTTCCGCGTAAATGAATAAAAATCTGGAAAAAACTATCTTTTTAAAAAAATTAGTAATTATCGGCCGCAATCTCGAAATAGTCCCGTGGGTGATCGCAGACCGGGCATTTCGCGAGAGCGGTTTTTCCACTCTCGACATACCCGCAGTTACGGCAGTACCATTTTGCGGGAGTCTCTGTCTTGAAGACCGTTCCTTTTTCCATGTTCTTGTGCAGTTTTGCATACCGGGCTTCGTGGTGTGCCTCTACCTTTGCGACCATCTTGAAGAGGTGAGCGATCTCTTTGAATCCCTCCTTCTCCGCAGTTGCTGCAAAACCCGGATAGAGTGTGCCCCACTCCATATTCTCCCCCGCAGCAGCGGCAGCAAGGTTTTCTATTGTCTTCCCGATCATACCAGCCGGATATGCTGCAGAAATTTCCACATCTCCTCCTTTGAGCTGTTTGAAGAAGAGTTTTGCATGCTCTTTTTCCTCTTCAGCGGTCTGTAAGAAGAGTGCCGCGATCTGTTCGTAACCTTCCTTTTTTGCTGCGCTTGCAAAGAATGTGTATCGGTTCCGTGCCTGAGACTCGCCGGCAAATGCGGCGAGCAGGTTTTTCTCGGTTTTACTCCCTTTGAATTCCATTATCTGTCCACTCCATTTTTTCAACGGTGACTGTCCGTAATTCAATAACATTTTACGAACAGACTGCTACCGGTAATATTTCCGTTCGTGCGGATAATCCTTTCACCCGGCCGTTTTATTCAGCTGTTTTAAATATCATGTATTGCAGAACATGTTCGAGCAATACGAGCGATGTACACCGTACTTTACGTAGATGACGAACCAGTTCTCCTCGATCTGGCAAGGCTTTTTTTAGAAAAATCCCCGGATTTTTGCGTAAAAACCCATACATCGGCACAAGCCGCTCTCGACTCTCCTCTTATCACATCCTGCGATGTCATTGTCTCGGACTACCAGATGCCGGATATGGACGGAATTGCATTCTTAAAAGCTGTCCGTGAGCGGTATGACGATATCCCTTTCATCCTTTTCACCGGGCGCGGACGTGAGGAGGTTGTGATCGAGGCCATCAATAATGGTGTGGATTTCTATCTCCAGAAAGGTGGCGATCCCAAAAGCCAGTTTGCCGAGTTGTCCCACAAGATCCGGATGGCCGTTCAACGCAAGCGGGCAACAGATGCCCGGCTGGAATCAGAAGTACGTCTCGCCACATTCTTCAATGCAAGCCCTATCAACCAGATGATCGTCGATCATTCTACCGGTAAGTTTATTGACATCAATGATCGGCTCCTCAAACAGATCGGCCTGCCACGCAAGACTATCATTGGAATGACCAGTAATGAACTCGGTATGGTTCTTGACCCCGTCCAGAAATCCAAAATTCTCGAACAGCTCGACCGGGAGGGAACCGTCCAGAATGCTGAGCTGAACATCAGGGCCCCGGATGGACGGATCTTATCGACGCTCACTTCCATGACCCGGGTAAAGGTCAATGATAAGGATCTTGTCTATATCCAGTCTATTGACATCACAGCACAGAAAAAAGCACAGCAGACCATTGATGCCCTTCTCAATGCACCCCCGGATGTCTCTCTCATGGTCGACACCAAAGGGATCATCCTTACTGCCAATCATGCTGCAACGATTCGGTTCGGTCTGCCTGTGGAGCGTCTCCTTGGTATGGATGCGTTCACCCTTATATCTTCAGACCTGGCCGACCTGCGGCGAATGAAAATTAACGAAGTGATTGCAACCCGGAAACCGCTGGTATTTCTTGATGACAGGACCGGACGATCTTATGAGAACCATCTTTATCCGGTTACCGGACCTGATGGAAATGTAGCCGCCGTTGCGATCTATTCCTGTGATGTTACCGAAGAGCGACAGGCAAAAGAAGCGTTAAATGAATCAGAGGAGAAGTACCGGCTTGTTGTCGAGCACAGCCATGACTCCATCTACATCTACCGGGACGACCACTTCCTTTTTGTCAATCATCAGGCTGAAGAGCTCAGCGGCTTTTCACACGATGAACTTATGGAACGGGAGCTCTGGGATTTCATCCACCCTGATGACAGAAAACGATTGAAAGAGGCCGCAGCCAAAAGGTTCGCAGGTGGACACATCTCCTCTGCATTCCAAGCACGGATCCTCCGGAAGAACGGCGATGTGCGTGAAGGGGAATTCTTCGTTGACCTCATTGATTTCCTGGGAAAACCCGCTATCCTTGGCATCGCCCGGGACATCACTGAAAAGAAGCGGGCAGAAGAAGCAATCCTGGAACGTGAGGAACAGATACGATCGCTCTCTGACAATCTCCCGAGTGGGATGGTCTACCAGGTCATCATTGAACCTGATGGAAAGCGGCATTTTGTCCACGTCAGTGCCGGAGTCGTTCGTGTGCATGAGGTTACTGCCGAAGAAGTGCTGCGAGACTCATCGGTGCTCTATAACCAGATTGTTGAAGAGGACCAGCTCTTACTCAAAGAGGCAGAGGATCGTGCTCTTGCATCGATGTCTCCCTTTAGTTTCGAAGCCCGTATCCGCACGCCTTCAGGTATGGAGCGGTGGGTTTTGTTGCGATCAGCCCCCCGCCCTCAGCCTGGTGGCGGAACCCTCTGGGATGGAATTGAGCTCGATATTACCGCATCAAAACGGGCAGAAGAGGAACTCAAAGCAGCTTATGATGAGCTGGCTGCCTCACAGGAGGAGCTTAGAGGCCAGTTCGATGCACTTAAAACCGGCCAAGAGCGGTTGCAGGAGAGCGAAGAGCTCTACCGGAGCCTGTTTATGGCATCTCCGGATGGAATTGCCATGGTTGATACAAAGGGGATTCTCACGTACGTTTCCCCGAAAGCTCTTGAGATGTTCGGGCTTTCTGTTCCCAAAGAAGCAATAGGAACGCGTGTCCTTGACTGGATTGTGGATGACGATCGCCGTCTGGCAGGGGAACGGGTCACCCAGGTCCTGTCTGACAACGGTTTCACTTCCCAAATTTACCGGGCACATCGCAAGGATGGTTCTCAATTCTTTGTAGAAATGCACAGTGCGGCAATCCATGACAGCAACGGTTCAGTACGGGGCCTTATTTCAATACTGCGGGATATCAGCGATCGCAAGCGTGCGGAAGAGAAGTTCCGCACGAGCGAGGAGAACTATCGCCGCATCATTGAAAACATGCAAGACGTCTTCTACCGCACCAACCGGGAAGGTATAATCACCATGATCAGCCCGTATGGTGCACGACTTGTCGGCTTCGATTCGGCCGATGAGATCATGGGGAAATACCGGGCAACGGACTTTTACGCTGATCCCATACAACGGGACGAGTTCCTTGCCTGTCTTGGCCGGGAACGTGTTATCAGCGGGTATCCCTTGACCCTGAAGGATCGTTACGGGAAGCTGCACTATGCAACCGCAAGCAGCCGTCTCTTGTATGATGCAGACGGGAATACAAATGGCGTTGAGGGGATTCTCCACGATGTCACCGAAGAGCGCAGGAGAGAAACTGCGCTCGCAGAGAGTGAGGAACTGCACCGGAAGATGGTTGCAGCCATCCCAGATATTGTTGTCCAGGTGAATCTGGATGGGAATATAATTTACATCAACGAGAACGGGGTTAAGACGGCCGGCTTTACTAATATGGCCGAAGTAGCTGGCAAGTCTATGTTTTCGTTCTTTGCCCCGGAGAGTCTCCCATTAGCACTGGCGAACACCCGGTTGATGTTCGAACGCCCGATTGGTCCCGTTGAATATACATTCCTCAAAAAGAGTGGTACACAATTGGCTCTCGAAGTGAACGGCGATGTCCTCAGGACTCCTGAGGGGATCCCGTACGGCATGGTTTACATCTGCCGCGATATTACGGAGCGCCGTCGGGCTGAGTCTGCATTGCGTGAGAGCGAGGAGAACTACCGCCGCATCATTGAGAACATGCAGGATGTCTTCTACCGTATCAACCGTGAAGGTATCATCACTATGATCAGTACCTATGGGGCACGGCTTGTAGGTTTTAATTCGGCCGATGAGATCATGGGGAAATACCGGGCAACGGACTTTTATGCTGATCCCATACAACGGGACGAGTTCCTTGCCTATATTAGCCGTGAAGGTGTGGTCAGTGGGTATCCCCTTACCCTGAAGGATCGGTACGGGGAGCTGCACTACGCAACTGCAAGCAGCCGTCTCCTCTATGATACAGATGGGAAGGTAAACGGCATTGAAGGGATTCTCCACGATGTCACCCCTCTCAAGCAGGTAGAAAACGCCCTACGGCAGGCCAACCGGCAGCTCACGCTCATGACGAGCATCACTCGCCATGATATCCGTAACCAGCTGATGGCGCTCGGGGGCTGGCTCGAGCTCTCGCGAGCTTCTGTTTCGGACCCGGATCAAATGCTGGAACTGATAACAAAAGAACAGCGTATTGCATCGATTATCGAAGAGCAGATTGATTTCACCACGTTCTTTGACGAGATGGGGTTAAAAGAACCTGTCTGGCTGGATCTTATTACTCTTATCCGGAGATTAAAATCCGGCCTCCCCTTTAAGGCAATCCGGCTGGATCCTGAAGTTACCGGTATTGAGATCTTTGCTGACCCGCTCTTTGAGAAGGTCTTTTACAACCTGTTTGACAATGCGCTCCGGTATGGTGGGGATGCAATGACGACAATCCGGGTATCTGCGCATCAGGAAGAGTCCGGTCTCATGCTGGTTGTTGAGGATGATGGCATGGGGATATCACTAAATGACAAGAAATTCCTGTTTGAACGTGGGCATGGGAAGAATACCGGCCTCGGACTCTTTTTAGCAAAAGAGATCCTTACCATCACCGGTATGACCATTAAAGAGACCGGTATTGCAGGGAAGGGAGCCCGTTTCGAGATACTTGTGCCGGCCGGAAAATACCGCGTTGTCGGGCCAGGGTCGTAGTGATCTGAATATTTCTGACGGCGATACCGTTTTTTATATTGACGACCTCGTGTCATAACCATCTACAAATTTTTAATTATTCTCTCCATGGGTTTAGGAACATCCGGTCCTGTGCCGCAATTTTATATAGATTAACTAACGCATGAGGATACTATAGGTTAGGAAATGGCTGATGTTTTCCGTACTGTATGTGGATGATGAGCGAGATCTTCTCGAACTGGGGAAGCTCTATTTAGAGCAATCGCCAGAATTCCACATCGAGACTGCAATTTCTGCCAGTGACGCTCTTGCATCACCGGCGTTCCGGTCTTATGACGCGATCGTTTCGGATTACCAGATGCCGGAGATGGACGGGATAGCGTTTCTTAAGGCTGTCCGCGAACAGTTCGGGGATATCCCGTTCATCCTCTTCACCGGCCGGGGCCGGGAGGATGTGGTCATTGAAGCCATCAATAATGGTGTTGATTTCTATCTCCAGAAGGGAGGGGACATCAAGGCACAGTTCGCGGAGCTTACCCACAAGATCCGGCAAGCCGTTGCACGAAGGCAGGCACAGCATTCCCTTAAGGAATCTGAAAAGCTCTTATCAGACATCATTGAATTCCTTCCCGATGCTACCCTTGCAATCAACCGTGAAGGGATCATCATTGCGTGGAACCGTGCAATTGAGAGTATGACCGGGCTATCGGCGGAAAAAATGCTCGGAAAAGGAGATCACGAGTACGCCCTCCCCTTCTATGGCGAACGGCGGCCGATTCTTATCGACCTGATCTTCGAACCTGATGAAGTCATTGAACAGAAATACACCCATATCGTCCGTGAAAAGGATGTCCTGATAGCTGACACTTCGCTACCTCTCCTGCAGGGAAGGGCAGTTACGCTCTTTGGCAAGGCCAGTCCGTTGTATAACAGCCAGGGAGAGATTGTTGGTGCGATTGAAGCTATCCGTGACATAACCGATCGAAAGAAAGCAGAAGATGAACTCCAGGCCGCATACGAACAGATCACGGCCTCTGAAGAAGAACTCCGCGAACAGCTCGATGTGCTGGTCGAAAGCGAGCAGCGGGCAAAAGAGAACGAGGAGAATTACCGTTCGCTCGTGGAACTATCCCCCCTTGCTGTTATTGTGCATCGAGATGGCAAAGTCATCTATGCAAACCAGGAAGCAGTCCGTCTTGCTGGTACAGAACGGTTGGAGGATCTTATCGGAAAAGAGGTCATGCCTTTCATCCATCCCGATGACCGTTCGATGGCTCTGGAAGATTTTCGCCTCATGAGCGAAGAGGGCAAGACAATCCTCCTTAAAGAAGAGCGTCTCTTAACCATTGACAAGAAACCATTTACTGTCGAAGTCGCGGCAAAGCCCATCCTTTACCAGCACCTTCGTTCTGTTCTTGTCGTATTCCGCGATATCACCGAACGAAAAAAGATGGAAACTGAACTTCAAGCTGCGTACAAGCAGATCACAGCGTCTGAAGAAAAACTTCGGGGTCAGCTGGATGATCTTGCAGGCAACCAGGCAGCGCTCAAGGTAACGGAGGAGAAGTTCCGGGCAGTTTTTGAAAAGTCCCATGATGCGTTGATGCTGAGTGACGGTGAACGGTTGATCGATTGTAATTCAAGAGCTATCGAACTTTTTGGTTATCGTTCCCTTGACGAACTTGCAGCACTGCATCCGGCAGATGCTTCACCGAAATTCCAACCGGATGGGCAGGACTCAAGATCAGCAGCGGAGGCTCACCTGAAGGTGGCATTTGAGAAGGGTGAGGACCGGTTCGAATGGGTACACCAGAGAAAAGATGGTAGTACGTTTGCGGCAGAAGTGTTCCTCTCATCCTTCGAGCTTGAGGGAAAAATGCTCCTCCAGACCTCAATACGGGATATCACTGACCGGAAACAGGCAGAAGATGCCCTTAGAGAGAGCGAGGAGAAGTACCGCCTCCTTGCCGATACTTCTCCGGAAATGATCTATTATATTGATATCGACGGTTATGTGAAGTATGTCAATCAGGCGGCCTCCCGACAGTTCCATGCTGCACCGGTTGACCTGATAGGAAAACATCTATCAGCAATTTTTCCACCAAAAATAGCCCAGAGACATCTGGATGCCATCCGGAAGGTAACCGTTGAGCGCCAGATGCTTCGGCAGGAGAGCCATGAGGAGTTCCCGACAGGTACCGTAGATATTGACGTCCGCCTTGTTCCGGTCATCAATAATAAGAACCAGGTAATAGGGGTTCTCGGGCTTTCAAACGATATCACAGAACAGAAACAGATAGAGGAAGCCCTGCGGGACAGAGAGGAGACATATCGCACGATGCTTGACGGAATTCAGGATGTCTTCTACCGCTGTGATCTCGAAGGGAACCTGATCGTGGCAAGTCCGAGCATTGCAATAACTTTCGGGTATGATTCAATTGACGAATGTCTTGGGAAGAACATTGCTCAGCAGTTCTGGTTGTATCCCGAGCGCCGGCAGGCATTTATCGAAGAGATGAAAAAGCAGGGATCGGTCAGCAATTATGAAGTTATCCTCAAGAGAAAGGATGGCAGTCCGGTCACGGTGTCCACGAGCAGCCATTTCTATTATGACCGGCAGGGGGAGATCGCAGGAGTAGAGGGAATCTTCCATGATATCACCGCGATCAGGTTGGCAGACCAGCAGATCCAGCTCCTTGCTGATCTCATCGGGATCACACCCGCATCGGTTACCGTCCATGATGCAAAAGGCAGATTCCTCTATGCAAACCAGCGGACATTCGATCTCCACGGCTGGACCCGTGAGGAGTTCATGGCCCTCAACCTGCATCAGTTGGACGTACCAGTGAGCGAGGAACTGATCAACGAGCGGATTGAAACGCTCAAAGAACGGGGCGAGGTGTCATTTGATGTCGAGCATTATCGTAAAGATGGCTCCACCGTCCCGCTCCATGTGAACACGAAGATCACGCGCTGGAATGATCGCGACGTGATCATGAGCGTTGCCACGGACCTCACAACAAGGAAGGCTGCCGAGAAGGCGTTGCAGGAAGCAAAAGAGACCTATCGTACTCTTGTCGATAACATACAGAGCATTGTCTACACCATCAGTCCGGATGGAATCCTGACATTTGTCTCTCCGAGCTGGACAAAACTTCTCGGTCATGAATTAAATGAGGTCATTGATCATGATTTCAGGATCTTTGTGCACAAGGATGACGTACCCGCATGCGAAGAATTCTTAAAAAAGACTGTAGAAACGAGGACAACTCAGCCTGGTGTGGAATATCGCATCTTCCACAAGAACGGATCGATCCGCTGGCAAATATCAAATCTCACTCCTGTTTTTGATGATCAGAACACCCTAACCTCATTTGTCGGGAATGCGATTGACATTACCGAGAGCCGGAACCTGGAGAACGCGTTCCGCGAAACCAACCACAAACTCAACCTCTTAAACAGCATCACCCGCCATGATGTCGCAAATCAGCTGACGAGCCTGCAGGGCTTTGCCCAGATTGCCGCTTTGAAAAAAGGTGACCCGGTCATTACAGATTACCTGCATAAGATCATTACTGCGGCAGATACCATCACCCGCCAGATCGAGTTCACTAAGGCGTACCAGGAACTGGGTGTGAAGGCACCTTCATGGAACCCGGTTGGGGAGGTTATTGCCCATATTGAAAGCCGGGTACCCGTTACGTTCTCCGGCACCTGTAAAGGAGTCGAGATTTTTGCCGACCCGATGCTGGAGCGGGTCTTTTTCAACCTTGTTGATAATGCTATCCGGCATGGTGGCCGGGTGACGGAGATCACCATCCGCTGCGAGCGTGAGCCCGATGGGATTCTTGTGATTGTCGAGGATAACGGCATTGGGATTCCGGTAGCGGATAAGGAGAAGATCTTCAACCGGGGTTTTGGAAAGAATACCGGTCTTGGACTGTTTTTAGTCCGGGAGATCCTCTCCATTACAGGTATCACCATTAAAGAGACCGGCATCTCTGGTAAAGGGGCACGGTTCGAGATCAACGTACCTGAAGGGATGTACCGGTTTACAAAGACGTAATAGTCGGGCACTTCCCGCAGGCTGCTTCTATTTTACCCCCCTTCCTGTATAAACCTTGAAATATGAATGACGGTCATTCACTGTCATAGCACATGTACCTGATTGGGGAGATGGAGCATGACAAGAGCATCGGTTGAGTTGCGGAAGTTTGTTGCCCCTGAGTTCATCATCGGGGTCGATGCCCGGTTGCTTGCCGGGCGGTATGCAAAGAATTTTGGGGCACGACACGTTTTCATTGTTACCGGCCCGCACATTATCAGTGCCGGATGGGTGAAGGATGTAATACAGAGTCTCGATGCAGAAGGGATCGGCCACACCCTTTTCTCTGGTGTTACCCCCAATCCCCGCGACGTGGAAGTGACAAACGGTGCAGCATTGTACGAAGAGTCCGGCTGCGATGCAATTGTTGCAATCGGTGGCGGCAGCCCTATTGACTGTGCCAAGGGAATCGGAATTGTCGTCTCGAATAAGAAAAATATTCTTGCGTTCGAAGGAGTGGACAATGTAGCTATGCCCCCACCGCCAATGATCTGCATCCCCACAACGGCCGGTACCGGTGCTGATGTCTCCCAGTTTGCCATCATCAATGATACGGAGCGCCGGGTAAAGATCGCTATCATCAGCAAGATGATTGTCCCGGACATTGCGCTTATCGATCCGGTGCCCCTGACAACCCTCTCCCCCAAGCTTACTGCTCATACCGGCATGGACGCGATTACCCATAGCATCGAAGCCTATGTCTCGAATGCCAGTTCTCCTGTTACTGATCTCCATGCAATGGAATCCATCCGGCTGATGAAGGAACACCTCCCCGCAGCGTACCAGAACCCGGCGTCCATTGAGGAGCGGTACCATACAATGCTGGGAAGCCTCCTTGCCGGTCTCGCGTTTTCCAACGCCAGTTTAGGTGCCGTCCATGCAATGGCCCATAGTCTTGGTGGATATTCCGATCTCCCCCACGGGGAATGCAACGCCCTCCTGTTGGAGCATGTGGCAGAGTTCAATTTCGACGCATGCCCGGAACGATATACTGCTATCGGCGCAATCCTGCATCCAACGGGTGTCCATGAAAAAACGCAGGGAGCACAACAGGATCTTGTCCTTGCTCTCCGCACGCTTCGCGAATCATTGGGCGTGACAGACCGGCTCTCTGATCTCGGCGTGACAAAGAAGGATCTTCCCGAGCTTGCAAAAAAAGCGATACATGACCCCTGCCTTGCGACTAATCCGAAGAAGATGACTGTTAGGGATATTGAGCGGATCTATGAACGAGCATTCTGAAAAATCCCCCGACTGGGAAGCCCAGCGGGACCGGATTATCGGCCTTGGGGAATCCTCCATCCGGAAGAGTTACTACCCTGAGCTCCAGCAGCGAATCTTAGAACTGGAGAAGAAGAACCGGGAATTGCAGGCGGCCTATGCAGCGCAAACGGGTGTAGAAGAAGAACTGCGCCAGCAGTTTGAAGAGACAAGCAAAAAAGAACTGGAGCTCAGGGAGAGCGAGGCATTTCTCACCAACATTGTTGAAAACATCCCACTCATGCTCTTTGTCAAGGATGCATCAGATCTCCGTTTTGTACGGTTCAACCATGCAGGAGAGGATCTTCTTGGCTATTCCCGGGAGGAACTAATCGGGAAGAATGACTTTGATTTCTTTCCCCGGGAAAATGCGGATTTCTTCACCGTAAAAGATCGGGAGGTACTGCAGGAAAAGATACTCATCGATATTCCGGAAGAGAAAATCGAGACCCGGACTCACGGTCAGAGAATCCTTCATACCAAAAAAATTCCTGTCCTCAACAGTAACGGAGAACCCCTGTTCCTGCTGGGGATATCTGAGGATATAACCGAGCGGAAGACGGCTGAGAAAGCCCTTCAAAATGCCAAAGAATTTGCGGAAATGTTAATTGAGACCGCTAATGCAATGATTATCGGCCTTGACTCTATGGGAAATATCACAATTTTTAACCAGGCCGCAATGGAAATTACCGGATATACATCCGCAGAACTGGCCGGCCGAAACTGGTTTGAAGTACTTGTGCCAAGGGACCGGTATCCCCATGTCTGGGAAGAGTTCAACCGGCTTCTGGCAGGGGGCCTGCCAACACAGTTTGAAAATCCGATCCTGACGAAATCCGGAGAAGAACGTTACATCCTTTGGAGAAATGGAGATATCCGCGAGAGCGGGGTGATTGTAGGAACCCTCTCCTTTGGTATTGACATTACCAAACGGAAGAAGGCTGAGGAAGACTTAAAGGTGAGTGAGGAACGGTACCGGGCTCTCGTCGATATTACCGAAACTGGGTATATAGTTCTCAATGACCGGGGGATGGTCATTGACGCTAACGAAGTCTACCTCCGGCTCACTGGCAGGTCATCAGTTGCTGACCTGATAGGTCGCCCTGTAACCGATTGGACGGCTCCCTATGACCTCGAACGTAATGCCCGTGAAGTGGAAAAATGTCTGCGGACCGGGTTTGTACGGGGCCTTGAGATCGATTACATCAGGCCAGACGGAACTGTGCAGCCAATCGAAGTCAATGCCACGGTCTTTCATGGGGTATCCGGTAATGTGATCCTGACGCTCTGTCGTGACATTTCTGAAAGAAAGCGGACTAATGTCGCCCTGCAGCAGGCACGGAATAAGTTAAACCTTTTAAACGCGGTCACGTTCCAGGATATCCAGACGGCCGCATTCTCGCTCTCTGCGTACCAGGAACTGGTCAAGAACGTAGTTACCGATACGAAAGCCAAGTCCTATCTTGAAAAACAGCAGTTATTCCTCAAAAAAATGGTAGATACCCTGGATTTTGCCAAGAATTACCAGGAGATGGGCATGCACCCGCCCCGTTGGCAGAACGTGCGGCAGGTATTCCTTTACGCCATCTCGCACCTTGATTTCCTGCAGATTAAACAGAACCTGCAGCTGGATAAGCTTGAGATCTTTGCTGACCCGTTGTTTGAAAAAACCCTTTTCAATATCATGGAGAACGCCTTGAAACATGGTGTCCATGTCACTGAAGTCACGCTCAGGTACGAAGAGCGGCCGGATGGTCTTTTGCTTCTTATAGAGGACAATGGTGTGGGAATTTCCCCGGCAGAAAAGAACATGATCTTCGACCGGGGATATGGGAAAGGTACTGGTCTCGGTCTCTTTTTAGTGCGGGAAGTCCTCTCTATCACTGGCATGACCATCCGGGAGACCGGTATAAGTGGGCACGGGACCCGGTTTGAGATTATCGTGCCCAAAGGGGCGTACCGATTTACAAAGTAATTACGGTATCTGATTCCCTATGGGAATAAAAAAAACGAATTTTGACTCAAGAGATATCCTATTTTTCCTGTTATCGTTTATTCTCTGCTGTAGCTCGGAGGGTGCCCCCCTCGCTTCCCAGAGGTCCCAGACACTCCTCATCTGACCATTCCAACCCGCATATTGAAACAGCACCTGGTCCGGAATCGCCGAACGCCAACTATCCTGCAACGTATGGGTGGGGGTCTGGCGGTGTACTTGATCTCCGGATCCGTAATCAGGAATGTTGCCTGTTCTCTCTGGACGTCCGGAAATTACCGATGTATTATTGTCATGGAATTGCAGGTGTCCCGCATTGAAATAGTGGTCGGGAGAGTCATCCATTTTACGAAGTACACCGCCCGACCCCCTACACCCCTCTCCATATCCTGTTAGGATAAGCGTACAAAATCGGGCATTTCTACGACTGAAACATGCGGTAAAGAGACGCTTTTTTTAGTAACTTGTGCCAGGGGGGGTCGGGCAGTGTACTTTGAAATCTGCCGTGATCTGAATCATAGAACACTGCCAAAAACACTGCTCTGGAGCCGGACAAAAGTCCAAAGTAACCCTGCAAGCATTAAAAAAATAAGAAAAACGGGCCTGAAGGGATTTGAACCCTTGACCTGCGGATTAAGAGTCCGCCGCTATGCCGAACTAAGCTACAGACCCAGCCTGTTAGACCTAATTAAGTGGTCGATAATGCTGAATAAAGGTTTTGATTACGCGGACAAAGAATTCCTTAATACCCTAGAATAGTACATCTTCTGTTACATGCCAGAACCAGCCCCGTTTGAACAGCCGGGACCGACAAAATATTGTATTTTCGGCTGTGGCACGAACGGTTACAATATCATTTTAGAACTGTTAAAAGAGCAGGAGCGCGTGATGGTTGTGGACAAAGATGAGTCCCGCGTCCGCCATCTCCGCGACCAGAAATACGATGCGTACCAGCGCGACATCGCCTCTTCTGATATGTTAGTCAGCCTGCCCGTCTTCGAGATTGCATTTGTAATGACTGGCGATGGGGATGCAAACCTTGCCGCAGTCCTGACCATCAAGAAGCGATATCCAACCGTGCAGGTAGTTGCCCGATCAGTTGATCCGGTCAATGGACAGAAACTCACCGCGGCCGGGGCCGAGTTTGTTCTCTACCCGCAGGAAGTGGTTGCCCGCTCCGCGATCCTCCAGATAAAAAAGCAGCATTCCAGCCGGATATCGCAACGACTCTTTACCCTGCTCACCGGTTGGGAAGGCACATTAGGCATTATCACTCATAAAAACCCGGACCCCGATGCGATCTCATCAGCACTGGCACTCGCTGAGATTGCCAAACGGGCCAATCCAAAGACCCTCACCACCCGGATTTTCTATGAAGGCAACATCGGCCACCAGGAGAACCGCACGTTTGTAAACCTGCTCGACATCAAGATGGAGCACCTGACCCCGGAAGCGATGCTGCAGTGCAACTTCTTGGCGCTCGTGGACTGTTCAGGGCCCGGTGCCAACAACGATATCCCCCCCCAGACGAAGATCAACATTGTCATCGATCACCATAAGGATGGTAAACATATCGCAACACAGAGCTCGTTTGTCGATATCCGGCCCGGTGTCGGAGCCACAGCAAGCATCCTCACCCAGTATTTACAGGAGCTCGATGTGCCGGTCGACAAACGCGTTGCAACTGCACTCCTTTACGGTATCCGCACGGATACAAAAGAGTTCAAGCGTAACGTAACTCCGCAGGATCTCAACTACGCGGGTTTTTTACTACCGCTTACCGATGCTGATCTGCTCGACAAGATTATGTCGCCTTCCATGTCGCAGGAGACGCTCGATGTGATCGGAAAAGCGATCCAGGAGCGCAGGATCCAGAGCGGGTACCTCTTCTCCTGTGTGGGATTCGTGATGAACCGCGACGCCCTTCCGCAGGCTGCCGATCTCCTCATCACGTTAGAAGGAGTGAACACCGTTCTCGTCTACGGGATCACCGATAACGAGATTGTGATCTCAGCCCGCAACCGTGACATACGGCTGCATATCGGCAACGCTCTCGCTGAGGCGTTCGGGGATATTGGTGATGCAGGGGGTCACCCGAATATGGCGGCAGCCTCCCTCCCGCTTCACTATTTCGGCAGGGTAGAGAACAAGGAAGAACTTTTGAAGATCGTGATCGAGCCGATCCTCCAGAAGTTCAAGAACCTCGTCGGTCTCGAGAACGAGGGCAAGAAGAATGGAGTTTAAGGACTGGGAACCGCGCTACTGCGAGATCCTTTCGTACTTCGGGTTCGACCGTGAAGGGGACGAAGAGGCAGCCCGGCTGCTTGCGTCGCTTATGCCCCGCGACAACCTGCTCTCCCTTGCGGCCCTGACGTGCGACAATCCGGTTACGGTCTGCGGCAATGCACCGTGCTTGAAAGACGAGCTGGGAAAAATTCAGGGCGTGGTTTTTGCGGCTGATGCCGCATCTGATGTGCTTGACGAACATGGCATCCGCCCGGATGCAGTCTTCACCGATCTCGATGGTGCGAGTGACCGGCTCCTTGCACTGAATAAAGAAGGCACGATTGTGGTCGTGCATGCACATGGTGATAATATCGCCTTGTTAAAGCATTGGGTGCCACAGTTCGAAGGCCCTCTTGTCGGAACTACGCAGAGCACCCCGCTTCCCCACGTCCATAACTTTGGAGGATTTTCCGATGGCGACCGGGCGGTTTTTGCCGCCGATGAACTCGGCGCTGAACAGATTACGCTTATCGGTTTTGATCTCGATGACAAGAATGTCGAACCGGTGAAACATGGAAAACTCATCTGGGCCAGAAAACTGCTCGCCCTGATCGGTCATCACGTATGAGTCCTGTGGCAGTCATTCTTGATGGTTACGTGGATGAACCCGCATGTCTTGGCGTTCCCCCTTACATCTCGCCTTACATTCGTACGGTGGCCGGGGCGATGATCGCTCACGGGTATACCGTGCAGTACCTCACCATCGACCAGCTCCGCCTTGATCCCATGAGGACCGTTGAGCTGAACCGGGCAAACCTGCTTGTCATGATATCCGGTGTGACTGTACCGGGAAAATATCTTGGCGGTACTCCTGCAACCCTCACCGAGATCCAGCAGGTCGGCCATATGGTACGCGGCCCGAAGAAGCTGATCGGCGGGCCGATCGGGTTTGGCTACGCTGCAGAAGGCGGAAAGAAGGCGATCCGGCAGGTTATCAGCGGGTTTGATGCACTGCTTACAGGAGAACCGGCCATTGCGCTGGACAATTATCTTGGGGGAAATGATCCGTCAGGTGCACTCGATTATACCCGCACGGATCCGTGGAGTGTGGCGGGAAGTCCGATCATTACGCAGCATCCTGACTACCCGTACGTAATGTGCGAGCTGGAGACGGCCCGGGGCTGTTCCCACGGGGCATCGGGCGGCTGCTCGTTCTGTACTGAGCCGTTCTACGGCCAGCCAAAGTACCGCAGCATTGCGGGAATCGCAGCGGAAGTTGCCGCACTCCACAACAGTGGGGCACGGCATTTCCGGGTTGGGAGGCAGCCGGACATTCTTGCGTATGGTGCAGGTTCCGGCGAATATCCTGCCCCCCGTCCGGATCTGCTCGACAAACTTTTCGCATCGATTCGGAACGCAGCGCCGGATCTCAAAACTCTGCATATCGATAATACGAACCCGGCAACCATTGCCCGTCATGAGGAGGAGAGCCGCGAGGCGCTGCGGGCAATCATCAAGCATCACACCTCCGGCGATGTTGCTGCATTTGGTATGGAAACAGCTGACCCGGCAGTAATCTTGGCTAACAATCTCAAGGCGCAGCCCGATGAAGTGTTCCGGGCGATTGAGATAGTGAATGAAGAAGGAGGCATGCGAAGGAACAATGTGCCCGAACTGCTGCCGGGTCTCAACTTCGTTTGCGGGCTTGCCGGAGAGACCGAAAAGACCTACGAGCTGAACGAGCAGTTCCTCGTCCGGGTTCTTAAAGCGGGACTTGTGGTCCGGCGGGTGAATATCCGGCAGGTGATGCCGTTTGAGGGAACCCCTGTGTACACGAACAACACCCTTGGGAAACATGAGCAGCGGTTCAGGGCGTTTAAGGAATTTGTCCGGAACAAGATCGATCTCCCGATGCTCCAGCGGCTGTATCCAATAGGGACCGTACTCCGTGATGTGCGGATCGAAGTAACCGGTGATCTATCATTCGGACGGCAGCTGGGATCCTACCCGATCCTTGTGGGAATTCCATTTTCTCTGCCGAGAAACACCCTCATCGATGCGGTGGTTGTGGACTGGGGAATGCGCTCGATCACTGCATTGCCGGTGCCGGTTGCGATCAACACGCTTCCTGCTTCTGCTATCCGGTGGTTGCCCGGTGTCGGGAAGAAAAAAGTGGCAGCGGTGATGGCCAAGCGGCCGTTTGCCGGGCCTGATGCTTACCGGAAGGTGGCGGGCAGTTCAGCAATCGACTCGCTGATGAAATTCTGAATCAGATCATCTGTTCTTAAATCTGTTTTAATTCCGCTACTTTCAGGATATCTGTCCGGGTTACAATCCCGAGGATTTTCCCATCCTGTACTACAGGGATCCTGCCGAAGTCCTGTGCTGACATGACACGGAGTGCATCGATCACCGGTGCTTCCGGGGGGAGCGTGACCGGATCCCGGGTCATAATATCGCGCACCTGCATGGCCTCCCGGTCAATGGGCGATGTGCGGTTCACATCCGCAAGGGTGACGATACCGACCAGTGTATCCCGCTCGACTACGGGGAAACCAAGATGCTTGCTTGCATACATCATGCTAATGACGGTGCTCATTGGCATGGTTGGCGGGACGGTAGTCACCGGGGTACTCATCATGTCGCCCACAGTTACATTCTGCAAAAGCTGGCTGTACTTTATGGCTGTGGACTCCGTATTCGCACCGATATAGATGAAGAGTGCAATGAGGATCAGGAACGGTGAGAAGGTAAAAAGTCCGATAATGCCAAAGATAATCGCAAAACCTTTGCCGATATCAGCGGCAATTTTTGTTGCCCGGTGGAGCGGCATCCGTGTTGCCAGCCACGCCCGGAGCACCCTGCCCCCGTCCATAGGAAATGCCGGTATGAGATTGAAAGCGCACAGGATGATATTGAGCATGCCGAGATAACCAAAGACAAAGATCCAGACACCCTGCATACCCGGGTTTGTTGTCACTGACGGCGCAGTGTAGACGAGCCCGCAGCATATGAGCCCGAGAATAAGGCTCGCAAGTGGTCCCACGAGTGCCATCGGGAGCTCGACTTTGGGGTCCGGCGCTCCTTCATCCATCTCTGCGATTCCACCGAAGATCATCAGCGTGATGCTGTTGATCGCGATCCCTTTATGCACCGCGACAATCGAATGGGCAAGCTCGTGCACAAGCACACCGGCAAAAAGCCCGAGTGCGATAATGACTCCCAGGATCCATGGCATATATCCGTTGGTGATGACGGAAGTATCGATCGGGACTGCAAAGAGATCCTTGAGCACACCAGCGGTGAGCAGGATCTCGCTGCCGATGATCCAGGCAAAGAGTGGAATCACTATAAGAAACGTGTAATGAATCAGGATCGGAATCCCGAATAAGCGGCCAATCCTGAAAGATCCGTCCATATGAAAGGATTATCTTTTTAACTCTTAAGTATATACTCTCTCTGATAACGATGGAAAGCCAGATTACCGATTTGTTCGGACTCCAGATCTATACCGATAAGGGTATGTTTGTCGGCGAAGTAGAGGACGTTGTCATCGATGTGGACAACAAGAAGATGGAAGGTATCGTGGTCGGCAAGGTCAACGACCAGCTCTTTGAGCTCAAGAACTTCAAGGGACTCAAGATCCCGTACCGCATCATCAGTGCTATCGATGATATTGTCTTAATCCGCCACCTTCCGGGTGCATTTGCCGGCTCGGGTAGCGGGGAAGAGTAACGAACGGATAAAAACTGCGGGACGACCCGCATCTCATATTTTATCTCAATCCTTACGGCCTTTTTATGGAAAACCGGGAATTATTTTCAAATCTTACAACTATCCCCCCGATTTTCGTCCGGCTCGATGGGCGGGCATTTCACAAGCTGACTGAAACGCTGGGTCTCGAAAAACCGTTCGATGATTTTTTCAACACGTCGATGTGCATGGTCTGTTCATCCCTGTTATCGGAGAGCGGCCTGAATCCCGATTTTGCGTTCACGTTCTCCGATGAGATCAGCCTGTATTTCACCCAACTTCCCTTCAGTGGGAGGGTGGAGAAGATTGATTCCGTGGCGGCATCGTTTGCTGCAAGCTCGCTCACCCTCGCGTTGGGAGGTACAACCTTACTCTCATTCGATGCACGGGTGATCCCGGCAACGCCGGCATTTGCTATGGAATACCTTGCCAACCGGCAGAACGAGGCATGGCGTAATCACATCAACGGCTACTGCCAGCAGGTGCTGATCGAAGAAGGGATGACGGGAAAGAAAGCCGCTGAGTATCTCAAGGGTCTGCCCTCAAAAGATCTTCACGAGATGATGCATGTGCGGGGCTTCAATCTTGCCATGACCCCAGCCTGGCAGCGCCGTGGCGTGCTGGTACACAAAAAGCTCACTGAGAAAGAGGGGTTCAACCCGATCACGCAGGAGACAGTGGTTGTCGAACGGAGCGCAGTTACGGTGGATAAGGATCTTCCGCTGTTCACAAGTGATGAAGGAAAAGAATTTCTGGAAAAATTGTTGGGATGCCCGTGAACTGGTATCATTTTCCGTTAGTTCTCTGTAGTTGTGCAACAGCGTTTCCGTATAATTTTTTTTAGGTTTGCTGATAAACGGCAGGGCCGAGTACATTGATAATGAGTGGTACGAGCCGAGTGCTTGTCCGGTTAGGCAATACTTTTACGATAGATTTTCGTAGCTCTTTTAGAATAATCACATTGAACTGGATCATGTGTTCCACCTTTTCACTGTGTGGGATTACTGTTCCTGGAGTCCATGCATTCACTAAAAAGCCCGGCTTGCGTAACATTGCGAGTTTCGTTAATATCAGCTCTCAAAATATAATTATTCCAACAATGCTTTGATATTTCAAAATCGAAAGCCATAAATACAATTATGATGCACTAGGAAATATCCCCCTAAAGGAGGTGATGTTTTGTTTGACTGGGCAATATTCCTAAAAATCATCATTGCAGTCCTCCAGGCTATTTTACAGAATCTGCCCCCTATGTAACCGGGGAGGTCTGGACCTTTAAACAAATTTCCTCATTTTCGGCAAGGAAAAATTTTAAAAAAGAATTAAAAAAAAAGGTTTTTATCCTGTTTTTGATATACCGATCGTCATCGCAACACCTTCGACATCCCAGTCTTTTACCATCTCGTACGTTTTTGGCGCTGCACCGGTATTGTGAATCGCAAGCTCCCGTGCCCGCACCTCTTCCATAATTCCTGTTCGCCACGTACCCTGTATCAGTGCACAGATCCGTTGATCAGCAACGGCGGCATCGGCAACGATGAAATCTTCGACCGCGAGATCGAGTTGTTTGCGCATCTCGTTGATCCTGCGGATTACTTCGCGGGCATAGCCCTCTGCTTCGAGTTCAGGAGTCAAATGCACGTCCACGTATACCGTGGCATCCGGCATCGGCGCTGAGAACACTTCAGGGGGAAGCTGCTCAGTGAACGTTACATGATCTGTGCTAATCTCGAAGACAGCGTTACCCTCACCGAATTTCACGGTACGCCCGGCGCTGATCTCTGCATTGAGCAGGTTACCATCAGCCGCTTCAATGAGCGTTTTTACGGCAAAGGAATTTTTGCCGAACCCTTTCCCGAGTGCCTTCATGATCGGTTCGGCTTTCCACCCAATCCGTTCCCAACGACCCATCACGACCCGGACGGTCTTTGCATTCGCCCGGTCCTTGCAGACAGCGTTGAGACGCTGACCGATTGCGTCCCGGACCGGTTCTGAGTCTGTCACTACGACAACTTCTGA
>Ga0265296_1000947_pt1 | contig 36924 bp, 41 predicted proteins | sample MunlanPumphouse1_FD_189073 | JGI IMG/M metagenome (GOLD analysis project Ga0265296, IMG submission 189073) | Groundwater microbial communities from a municipal landfill in Southern Ontario, Canada - Pumphouse #1 | ecosystem: Environmental > Aquatic > Deep subsurface > Groundwater | place...
TGGCTTCGGTTATATTCTTTGAAATTCATACGAAAATATTGAAGTTTTATGACTCTATTATACCAAGAACTCTCACTTTCAGTGAGAGTTCTTTTAGCTTTTATGAGGAAGTTTTGGGACAGCCTCGTTTACCGGTAGTTTTTTCATTATGCTTTGAAGTTACTTTGCCTTTTGCAAACGGATGGCTTTTTGACGACGGTTGCTTGCAAGTTGAACCTTGCGGTCAGCCTTCCATTTTGTACGAATTGTTTTGCGTTTTGCCATAGAAATAGATTAACTGATGCAAAGGATAAGGGATTTGCGCGATCCCGTCAACCGTTCATTCTCTCTTTTCCATAGTTTTGCTATACTTTACCTAGAACCTATGACCCTCACTCCTTTTTTTCAAGCCTTTGATCTTCCAGGACTTCTTTTTAACATCAGTCTTTTTTTGAGCGTTTCCTTGGCAACGCTTGCCTATCTCCTTCCTACGGTCCCCGCTGTGTTTAAACGATTTCTTCCTGTTCTCATTTTTTTTCTTTTGAGCTTCACGGCAGTTCTTGTGTGTGATATCACCGCCGTCATACACATACGCTACATTCTTCAACTGTTTCCTTCTTTCACTTTTGATACCATCACCCACAGCAGCCTCTTGGCGCCGTTTCCTTTTTTTGCCGGCATCACCACCTTGATTGTTCTTTTGGTCTATCGTAACCGTCTGGAGGAAAAACATGCATTTCCCTATCTGCGTATTATTCGCATCCTCTCGTTTCTTTTGTTGTTGACCATGGTACTCATGGCCGTGGAATCCTATTTTTAAATTGATATGTTTTCTTTTTTTAAACCGTCTATAGCAGAATCTTGGGCCCTGGCTTCCATGGTTGCTTTAGGTCTCTCACTTCAGGCTCTTTGGATCCTTGCTTTGTTGATTAATCGTATTCCAGCTATTGCTACCTGGATGAGCTTTGTTCCAATGGCCGGACCTGTTTTGGGACTTTATAGTTGCACGGCGATTGTCTATCTTGTCACCCTTCTTGTTTGGCAAGGATGGTATCATCATCGCGATTGTTCTCAACAGCGCCCTCATATTGTCTGGTTTATCTGTGTTTCTTTTCTGATTTTTTTTGTGATGTCCATCCCGAATATTTTTCAATTTACTATTTCCGCCACCTCATAACCTATGTTGAACATTCCTGTTTTGGAGGAGCTACGCACCAAAACAGATCTCCGGATCACGTTTTTGGATGAAACAACCGTGCGACGCGCGTTGCAAAAAAAACAGTCTTCGGAAATCCCCGCAGACTTGTTTCGTTTTGAGTGCATGGAAGGAAAACAAGGTCAATGTGTGTGGGAAGATCATCCCGCACTGCGAAGTCATCGTGCTCTTTATGCGGGATTAGGTTCTTCTTTGACATTAGAGTCTTATCGACAAGCCGCGGCCGTGGCTCGGAATGCTCTCAAACCCTGGTCTGCTCGATCCGTTATTTTGGATTTCCCCTCCACTCTTCCCAAAAATCTTTCCACCACCGAAGTGGCTCAAGCCATGACCGAAGGTTGGCTTTTGGCTTCCTATTGTTTTGATCGGTATCAGAAAAAGATAAAACAAAAAGAACCTCATCTTTCTTTTTTTGTGAAGGAAAAACGGGAAAAGAGACAGGTTGAGCGTGGAATAAAACAAGGGATTCTTTTTGCACAAGCAACTTCTTTTGCTCGTGATCTCGTCAATACTCCCGCCATGCATACGACACCAAAAGATTTGGTTTTGGCGGCTCAAGAATTAACAGGGAAGGGAAGTCAGATTTCTCTTAAACTTTTTGACGAGACAAAATTAAAACGCATGAAGGCCGGAGGGATTCTTGCTATCGCACAAGGTTCCATGCACGCTCCTTTTTTAGTGCATCTTGTGTACAAACCTGTGCGAAAGGCCGCAAAAAAAATCGCCTTGGTGGGAAAAGCGGTCACATTTGATTCAGGCGGACTTTCTTTAAAACCTTGGGAAGCTATGGTGACCATGAAAAGTGACATGGCCGGGGCCGCAACCATTCTGGGTATTTTTTCCGTTTTGAAAGAGTTGAATATCCCTTATGAAGTTCATGGAATTTTTGCCGCCTGCGAAAATATGCCTTCAGGCAGTGCGATCCGCCCGGGAGATATCGTAAAGATGATGAACGGAACAACCGTAGAGATTATCACTACCGATGCGGAAGGACGGATGACGCTTGCCGACAGTCTGACTTATGCCGCAAAGATCGCTCCGGATCTTTTGATAGATTTGGCAACTCTTACGGGGGCTTCCGTCGTCGCCCTTGGAGAAGAAGTGGCGGCTCTTCTTTCCACAACAAATCGTTGGAAACGACATTTTCTCAACGCCGCGGAAGAATCGGGAGAAAAAATATGGGAGCTTCCTTTGGAGAAAAATTATGAAAAACTTTTGGAGTCCGATGTCGCAGATCTTCGCAATATCGGAAACAAATATGGGGGAGCACTCACCGCAAGTTTATTTTTGCAACACTTTGTAGAAAATTACCCTTGGATTCATGTGGAAATGGCCGGTCCCGCGTTTGCGGAAAAAGTATTTGAACCCTATATCCCGAAAGGAGGCACGGGGTTCGGGGTGCGCAGTTGTCTACATTTTCTTCTTTCTTGATTATGTCTCAACAACGTTCATGGCTGGGATGGGGAATCGTGGGTCTGTTGATTTTCGGAGCCTTTGTGTTTTGGCGCTATCAATTTTTTCATACGGCGCCGACGGTCATTGATTCTACCGCTCAATTCCATCCTGAAGACATCATTCCTACGCAAGCAGGACAAGATACCATTCCGGCGATTGACGAGCCTCTTTTTGAAAGTGTGGTTGCCGGAGATACGTATCTGCGCAATGAGGGCCGCGGACTGATGGTTGAAAAGGATGGCTCGAAACGCTTTTACCCTTATCAATTGCTTGTGTGGCATGAAGCGGTTAATGATGTATTTGGCGATCTTCCTCTCCTCATCACCTATGATCCTTTGTGCGGTGCCGGAATTGTTTTTGAACGTACGGTGACGCGGTCAGACACAATCCAACAAGAAACCCTCACCTTTGGCACCACAGGATCGGTTTGGAATAACGCTTTGGTGCTTTATGACAAGGAATCGCAAACGCAATGGGTTCCGCTTTTGCGCCGAGCCGTCCAGGGAACTCTTGCTGGAACAGAATTGAACCCTTATCTGTCTGTGGAAATGACATGGCAACAGTTTAAAGATTTTTATCCTTCGGGTCGCGTTTTATCTCGTGAGACAGGAACAGATCGAGATTACACGGAAAATCCTTATGCGGATTATGCGACGAACATGGACATCTATTATCCTCTCACAACCCTTGATGGACGATTGAATGCAAAAGAAAAGGTGTTTCTCATTTTTGTAGGAGGTGAACAAAAGGCTTATCCCTTGGAGCTTTTGGAGGAAGCGCAAACATTGCAAGATACGGTAGGGACCGTCACCTTTACGCTTACCTCGGAAGATGGGATGATCACCACAAGCTCGCAAGACACCACGATTCTTTCCGCGTTTCCTATCTCCTGGTTCTGCGCCGCGGCCGCTTATCCTCAAATAAATCTTTATCAATATTAACTTCTCTTTTATGGATATTCTCATGCAAATAGGCATTGTCGTTTTGGTGATCATTTTGGCGAGTATTCGTCAGGTCAACCAATATCAACGCGGGGTGAAGCTTCGTTTTGGACGCTATGTCAAAACCCTTGAACCGGGATGGCGTCTTGTTTTCCCCATATTTGAATCCATGAAGCGCGTGGATATTCGCATCAAAGCCGTGGATGTTCCCGACCAAGAAGCCATTACGCGCGATAACGTGTCCGCGAAGATCAACGCGGTTATTTATTATAAAGTCTGTGATGCGGCCAAGGCGATTATCGAAGTGGAAAATTTTTATTATGCGGTCAGTCAGTTGGCGCAAACCACCATGCGCAATGTTGTGGGAGAAATGAATCTGGACGAACTTTTGAGTCAACGCGAACAAGCCTCTCAAAAAATTCGCACCATGGTGGATGTCCTTACCCTTCCTTGGGGGATTCAGATTGATAATGTGGAACTCAAGGACATCACCCTTCCCGAGGACATGAAACGCACGATTGCCAAACAAGCCGAGGCCGAGCGTGAAAAGCGCGCCGTGATTATCAAAGCCGAAGGAGAAGTCATGGCCGCGGAAAATACGGCCAAAGCCGCTCGAATGCTCACGGCTTCACCCGGTGCATTGCATTTGCGCACCTTAAGCACGATCAATGATGTTTCTTCCGATGCGTCCAATACCATTATTTTCGCTCTTCCCGTGGAAATATTGCGCGCATTTGAACGCGTGGCACAACCCAAAGAGTAATTTCCTATGCCCGGTTGTCTTTTCATTGTCGCCACCCCGCTTGGAAACCTGCAGGATTTGAGTGAGCGTGCAAAAACCACGCTTGCAAGCGCGCAAAAAATTCTCTGCGAAGACACCCGTGTCACCGCGCATCTTCTTCACGCGTTTGCTATTCATGTTCCTCTCGTCAGTTATCATCAACACAGTTCGCTCCTCCGTGAAAAAGAAATTATCGATTGGCTCAAAGAAGGACAAACTCTCGCGCTGGTGACAGATGCGGGGACGCCGGGCATTTCCGATCCCGGAGGAAAATTGATTGCCGCCGTGCTTCACGCGTTAGGATCACAAGTGGAAATCATCCCCATTCCCGGACCCTGCGCGGCCATCACCGCGTTATGTGTGAGCGGATTTCCCACGGATCATTTTCTTTTTTTGGGATTTCCTCCGCAAAAAAATAGACGCAAAACGTATTTCGAACAAATCCGCGCACAAAAAGAAACCGTGGTATGCTATGAGAGCACGCATCGGATCACAAAAACACTTGAGCAACTGAAAGAAGCGCTTGGTGATCGTCCGCTGATGGTTGCCCGCGAGCTCACCAAAATCCACGAGATCTTGTATCGCGGAACCGCAACGGAAATCTTGGAGCAACTTACTCACACCAGTAACAAAGGAGAATTCGTTATCGTAATCGGTCCAGCCTAATCCTCTATGTCTACGTTTTATCTCACCACTCCGATTTATTATATCAACGGCAAACCGTCGATCGGTCATGCCTACACCACCATCGCAGCCGATATTTTGGCGCGTTATCATCGTCTGTGCGGAGAGGAAGTTTTCTTTTTGGCAGGCACGGACGAAAACAGTCAAAAAAATGTGGAGGCCGCGGAAAAGGTTGGACGGGAAAATGACATTCAAGGGTATGTGGATGAAATGGCCGGAATATGGAAACAAGCGTGGCAAGAACTGGATATCACGATCGATCGATTTGTCCGTACAACGGAAGCGGATCATCACAAGACTGTAGAAAAATTTTGGAAAGCGGTTGAGGTCAAAGGAGATATTTACAAAGGCACCTATGAAGGATGGTATTGCAAAGGTTGTGAAGCGTTTGTGAGCGAAGGTGATTTGGTGGATGGAAAATGTCCGGCGCATTTAACCGAACCGGTCCGCATCAAAGAAGACAATTATTTTTTCCGTTTGACCGCGTATCGTGAAGCGCTCTTGCGTTATATCGAAGAACATCCGGATTTTATTTTGCCAAAAACGCGTCGCAATGAAATTGTCAGTTATATCAAAGACTTCATGACGGACATTTCCATTTCCCGTTCTTCCATGAAGTGGGGGATTGCCGTTCCCGGGGATGAAAATCAACGTGTCTATGTTTGGTTTGATGCGCTTCTCAATTATCTGACCGGCGTGGGGTATGGCACGAATGAAGAAACATTCAACAAATGGTGGCCCGCGCAATTGCATTTGGTTGGAAAAGACATTATCAAGTTTCATTGCGCTCTGTGGCCGGCGATGTTGCTGTCCGCCGGGCTTCCTCTTCCCAAACACGTCTTTGCCCATGGATTTTTTACGATTGACGGACAAAAGATGAGTAAGTCCTTGGGAAATGTCATTGATCCTCTTGAGGTTGCGCGCACCTATAGCAATGATGTCTTGCGCTATTTCCTCATGCGTGAAATTCGTTTTGGTGAAGATGGAGATTATGCCAACGCGCGCCTGGAAGAACGCTACGGCGGAGAGCTTGCAAACGAATTGGGAAATCTTGTGCATCGTGTGTGCACCATGACGGAAAAATATACGGACGGAAACATTCCGGAGCAAACACCGCATGATATTTCGCTCGCCGTCAAGCACTATCGGGAAGGATTGGAAACCTTTTCTTTTCATGAAGCTCTTGATGCCATTTGGTCTTTGGTGCGCGAAGCAAATGTCTTGGTGGAACAAAAAAAGCCTTGGGTCTTGGCCAAGGAAGGGAAAACGCAAGAGCTTGCGCAAACTCTGTACACCCTTCTTGAATTGGTGCGCGTGATCGGTATCCTCCTTCTTCCTTTTATGCCGCAAACGGCACACACCATTTTAACAAAGCTTTCCGCAGAGCTTGATCCAAAAGCTACGTTGGATTCTTTGCTTGTTTGGGGTCAGCTCATTCCCGGCACGACAATCACAAAAGGGGATCCGCTTTTCCCTCGCCGCGAATCAATCACATAAACATCTCACTCTTAACTTATCTTTTTATGCCCATCGTAGACATTGTCCTGTTGTGTCTCATTGGCGCATTTGTGCTCTTCGGTTTTTTCTTCGGGTTCATTCACACTTTGGGAAGTTTTATCGGATCCTTTGTCGGACTTGGCGTCTCGCTGTATCTGCTTGAACCTTTATACGCAAAAGTAGGATTTTTGTTTGGAACCGAAGGTGTCGGCAAAGTCGTCATTTTTATCATCGCCTTTTTGATCATCTCTCGACTCATCGGAGTGATTTTCTGGGCCTTGGATCACTTCTACCATTTGTTTACCTGGATTCCTTTTACTTCGTTTCTCAATCGATTGCTTGGAGGACTTTTGGGATTTCTCGAAGGGTTGATGATCGTGGGAGTGGTGATCTATTACGCCAATATGTTTTTGCCCGAAGGGGCGATCCGTTCCGCTCTGGAAGCTTCCTGGGCCGCGGGCTATGTGCTTTCCACCTTGGGACAACTTCTCACTTTTGTCCCCGAACCTTTCCGCGGATGGATTCCGATTGAGATTGAATAGAGGGAATTTCTAATTTCCAATTATTAATTTTCAATGAAGGAATGGGGTATTCAATTTTAGATATCGCCGTAAGGCTCCACCATTAGAAATTGGGTATTGGAAATTAGAAATTTTACTTTTTATGATCCTCATTGACACTCATTGTCATGCGCATTTTCGTTCTTATCGTGATGATATGGATGAGGTTATCCGTCGCAGTTTGAGTAAGGGAGTAGGAATGATCACGGTGGGAACAACGTTTGAAACCAGTCAAAAAGGATTGGAGGTTGCCGAGCGTTATGATGGCCTGTGGGCAACCGTCGGCATGCATCCCAATCATTTGTGCCCTCAAGATTTTATTGATGATGAGGAGCTTGATCCCGCACTGCAACAAACCATTCATACCAAGGGTCATGATTTTGATCCTGCGGATTTTTTACCGCTCGCCCGTCATCCAAAATGTGTGGCGATCGGAGAGTGTGGACTGGATTATTTTCAAATACCGGCAAGTGAGGATCGGGAAGCTGTCATTGAAAAACAGAAAGAAACCACGCGACAACATTTTGATCTTGCCTCCGAAGTCGGACTCCCTGTTGCAATCCATTCTCGTGATGCACAAAAAGATCAACTCGCGCTTATCAAAGAATTTCTTGCCGCAGGAAAATTAGTGCGACGAGGAGTGATTCATTGTTTTACGGGAACCTTGGAAGAAGCTTTGGAATATCTGGAAACAGGATTTTTGATTTCTTTCACCGGGATCATCACGTTTGCTCCGCGCAAAAAAGATCCTCTCATCAATGGTTTATCTCCGCTGCAGGAAGTCGTGCGACAGATACCTTTGGAATCCATCATGGCGGAAACAGATGCCCCGTATCTTTCTCCCGAGCCTTATCGAGGCAAACGCAATGAGCCCTGGCATGTGGAGTTTGTGGCAAAAAAAATTGCCGAGATCAAAGGGATTTCTTTTGAAGAAGTCTGTGAGGTCACGACAAAAAATGCGGAAAAATTGTTTGGGATAAAGGTGAGATAGGCCCTAATAGTCTTATAAAACTTGATGGAGCCCTCCGTCGCTCTAGCTTTGCTAGAGCTATGGAGGGCTTTTCATGTTTATTTTTTTGAAAGTTGTTGAAAAGAAAAGGCCGCGGTTCCGTTGTGAACACGCGGCTTTTTTGGATCATTCTTCCAAGAAAGGATAAAGCACCACGGGGAAAGAGGGGAGAGGAACTTCTTCAGGTGTGGATTTCTCGTCCTCTTCCTTGAAAGGATAATACCTGTGTAGTAAACAAAAAAACCGTCTACCCATAAAGTAAACGGTTCGCGTTCAATCGTCTCTTTTCGTTATTCACCGTCTCCGATGGGAACAGGGGTGACCCTTCCCCCATCCAACGGACGAGCGCTGCTGCCGGACTCGTAGTCACCTTTTCGTGTCCAATATTCATCGATATCGATGCATTCGAGTCGAGGTCCTTCCGGATCGGGGGAGGCGTCGATCTTCACGGCGGCGTTCCCGGAACCATCGAGGTCACCATCGTCACAGACGACCTCATCTTCAAACGCGGTGACGTAGAAGCCTGTGACGACATCCTTGTCGGTCACGGGAACCGGAGTCTCGGCAAAGGTTGTCTCGACCCAGGTTCCACTCTTGAGAACGGATCGATCCCCTCCATCGATGATGTAGCCGAGGACGAAGTCGACAGGCTCGTTGGGCGACGACGCAGTAGGCTCGTCGTAATACGTCCACGTATAGAGTTCGGGATTGTTGCATCCCGTGAAGGTGAGACAGACGGCGAAAAGAACGAGAAGGCTGCTTAGCCTGAACATGGGGACTCTCCACTGACAGTGGCGCAGTACGCTGCGCCGGTTGTTGGAACGACCACTCCTCCCACACCGGAAGGACTTGGACAACAGATCCGATATTCCACATCGTCTGATCCAGTGACCAAGAACATGTAGACGATTCCTTCTTGAAGCTCCTCGACGACTTGGTCATCTTGAGCCAATAAGCCTCCCGGGCAAGTATTTTCACCTGAACCGTGGCCTACGCTTGTGCTCCCTAAAAATAGCCACACGCTTTCATTGATATCTTCATCCGGACATTTGGTATCCGCTGAACTGGCACCCCAGATTTCCACATCGGTTTTTGGTGCATCCAACTCCGAGGTGCAGGAGATTGCGAATGCTGCGGGATCCAACCATCCTGTGTCGGATGAAGAATTGTTCCCGCAACCAGTCAAACACAGAACCGCAAAAAGCAGGGTGCTTATTGAGTTTTTCATGAGGACACCTCTTTGCATGGGCTTATGAGTTCATTACAAAAAGGGAAAAAAGTCAATAGTTTCCACACAAAAAAATCGTATTTTGCTAGAAAAAATCAAATAAGTCCAAGCTGTAGGTCTTAAAAATACCTTATCTTGGCAGAGCCCCCCTTCGCCCCATCTCCGGGGCTTCGGAGGGCTTTTCATGTTCTATTTTTGATAGAGGTTGAAAAGAAAAAACGGCTATCACATCTGTGGATAGCCGTTCGCTGTAGCGGTGAAGCTACTTGGAGCCAACCTCGGTATCGAGAACCTCGGGCGGGACATCGGAGTCGGGGACCACTTCCGCTTCGGGAAGCTGTCCGGGAACTTCGTCCGGGTTGATCTTGGTCTCGTCCTCGGGCTCCTTTTCCTCAGGCGCATCGACCGACCGTTCGCACTTGGTCTTGAAGACCCAGGCGCGGAGGCTGCGGTGCCAGGGGTTCTTGGCGTCGAAAGCGATCTCGGCGCCGAAGATCTGGGTCATCCGCTGTGCGACGATCGGAGCGATCAGGTCACCGTCGAGCACGCGACGGTACCAGTCCCGCCGTTCGCGTCCCTGAAGGGCCTCTCCCTGGGTGGGGAAGGTGACATCAGTCCAGGAAACGGTCGGGTCGGTGATCTTGTCCCAACGCAGGCGAACCTCGCTGTTGAGGAGGGGTTCGGCCTGGCGGAGCATGCCGATGGCCATCTGCTGGCACACGGGAACAGGATCGGTCTGCACGACCATGCCGGAGGAGAGAACGACCTGTTGGAGCCGCTCGTCACCGGGGTTGCCGATAAGACGACCGATTACCTGCCGCACGGTCCAAGGAGACCGGCTGTATGGATCAGGGTCGATCTGGTCGATGGTGACACCGGCCAGGGCAAAGGGGTCCACGTCCACGCGATCTCCCACGTCGAGGTTGATCTCGAGGCGCTTCAGGTTGATCTCCTTGGCAGGCCCGAGCACGGTGACGTAGGCGCGACCTTCCATGAACTTATTCACCGCAAACGCGGTTTCGATCGGCTTGCTGCCTTTGCTCAGGGGCAAGTCCCCGCTCCTCTTGTCGAGGAAGAGCTGGGTTCCCAGGCACGATCCGATGTAGTACCCGGCCTTCGTATCTTCTCCGTTGGTCGGCGTGAAGGCGAAGACAACCGACCCCACGGTCTGCAGGGTGTGCGGAATCGCGGGAATCAGAGTCTGCTTTTCGCGCTCGAGGAGCTTGTTCAACTGGTCGAGAAGATCGGAGGGGGCATACCCGAAGGGGATCAGCTTGTAGTACCGCCCCTTGCGGTCCCAGTCAGCCGGCGTCATGAGGAGGCCTGGGACACCGCTCTGGGTGAGAGGGTGACCGCGCTTGAGGTCGATGCCGAAGGGGTTGAAAAGCCGAACTCGCACGACATGCGGTTTGCTTTCTTCGACGATCCTGGCATTGGCCTGCAAGACGACATCATCGTCGACCTGGACCGGGGCGAAGTTCACGGCCACGGCCTGGTACTTGGTGGTGCCGGGCTGGCGCAGAACGCGCGCCTTCACTTCTTGGGCTCCGCCTTTGACGGTTTCACCGGCCAGGGCGAAGAGGCTCAGGATGAGCCGCATCCAAGCGATGGGTAGGGTGTCGACGGCAAGGGTGGTCTGGGGGGTAGGGGTGTCGGACATGAGGAACCTCCTTAGGAGGGTGGTTGTCGAGGTGAGGGTTATGAGGTTGAAAGAACTCTAAGCTACGAAGGTCTCTGAAAACCCTGTTTTAAGCAGGATTTTGGAAACGCAACGGCCTAAGACAATACGTAAAATAAGGGGTTTCGTCAAGGGGGCCATCACGGTCCCCTGGACAAAATCCCTGTTTTGTGGGATATTTTTACGTCATCTGAAGGTCGTTCTTTTTAACAACCGAGGAAAAACCATGTGCCCATCTTTTTTTGCTACTCTTTTCGGCTTCTGTGGATTTGTATTTTTTTTCGCCTTTCTTGCAGCTTTTTTCAAGATGCCAAATACAAATTTCCTTTTGCTTATTCTCGCATGTATGGTCCTCGCCCTTTATACAGCTACCGTAAGAAGGATAGATTGGCTTCATGCCAATGTGGCAGATATGGACAAGAACTTGAGGAAAATCATGAAAAAACTCGATATCAAAGACGACGAAGAAACCTCGCAAAAGAAGGATGGACCAGAAAATCCATCCACTTAGCACCCCACGCCCGGGTGCTTTTTCTTTATCCTCTATCAAAAAATAAAAATAAAGAATCCCTCCGAAGCCCCGTTTGACGGCCTGAACCTCGAAGCTTTAGCGAAGAGGTTGGCGAAGGGGGATTTTTTCTAAATAGGTCCTTTTGGTCCTATAGGACCTATTTTGAACCCATGCCCCTACTGGACAAAACCCTTTATTTCTGCTAAGTTCTTATGCTTTCTTTCCAAAGGAAAACACCATGAAAGAAGCCATAGAAGCTCTTTTTACACAAAATGGGGTAGCAACACCGGCCCATGTGGAAGCACTCAAGGGAATTCGTTCTCTTGCCGATGTGACGGCAAAGGGGATTGATGAAGATGCCATGGATTGTTTGGGATTTTTTCTTGACGATCCCGAAGCCGTCGCTCAAGGGGAACAGGACGAGAATCGCCGAACCTTTCTCCAAGCGCTCGCCGTGCATCTGGTTCCTCCTGCCAAAGTGGTAAAGCCGGTATTGGACACGCAGATCGTGCGTCCGGTCGTACCTCCAACACAACACGAGGATCAGGGTGAAGATAATGAGCCCGGTCTCCAGGATCCCAGAAAGGCTTTGCTTGCCGCATTCGGTGACGTCGACATTCCTGAAGAAAAAAATGGAGAGGAAACCAAAGAAATCGAAGCGGACAACCAACAGCCTCCTCAAGAAAATAGACGTGGTCAACATCGGAATGATAAACTTGTGCGTCTACAGGGCCGAAGGGAAGAGTCAACTTTCGTTATTCCAAACGACATTGATATTCTCGATGATGAAGAGCACTTGGACGACAATGACAATTCACTTAGAGACATTCGTCGACAATTGGATTCTCTAAAAGAAAAAAATAGGCGTCTTGTGGAAAAAATACGCGAAACACGTCAGCACAGTAGAGGGGGGAAAAATTACGACCAGCAAGATGACGAAGAGCACTTGGACGACAATGATGATAAACAGGGTAAAGGGAAAGGGAAGGGAAAAGGAAAAAAGAAACCACCGACCCCTCAGCCCCCCAAGCCCGGGATTGTCCTTGCGAAAGTAGATCATCTCCTCGCTCGCGTTCATGTCGATCCTTTCTGGATTCAAGTCCGAGATTATATCTTTGGACAGATCCAGATTGTGCGGAAAGATTCTTCTCAAGCATCTGAAACAGCCCAATGGCAACTCTCCCAGCTTGCCATAGCTCTCGAACATGGCCAGATCCTGGCAGAGCGCTATCCGTACAATGTGCGGGTCCTGGCTGCGGAAATGATCACAAGTCTTTTTCAGAATAAAGACAAAGAAGTTATACCAAAAGATAAGGATCAGAATTGGTTCCAAACCCGTTATGGAACCCTGCCCCCCAGCCCCAGTCCCTAAGACCGCCACGCCCGCGGTCTTTTTTGTACTAGAAATACAAGGACATAAATTTCTAATGTCTAATTTCCAATGTTGGAGCCTTACGGCAACATCAAAAATTATTCCATTCCTTCATTAGAAATTGGAAATTAGGAATTAGAAGTTTTTCCATTTGTCCCCAGCCCAACCTTTTTTACCGTTGACCCAAAGGAAAAAAAAACCTATAATAACGGCGCCATTTGGCCTTTCTATGTCCACCGATGCCGCTTATTACCGCTTGGCTATGCGCATTTTCGCTGATTTTGGCATCACGATCGCCGTTCCTTCGGTTGGAGCGGCTCTTCTCGGCTCTTGGCTAGACCGACGTTTTGCCACCGAACCGAGATATGTGGTGATTCTGCTTATTCTTGCGTTTCTTATCACTGCTATTTCAGTTTATCGCAAGGCCATCTATTACGGACGCGTTTTCAATTCATTATCAAATTCTTCGGACAAACCTTCTTTATATGACGATCCCTCCGGCCGCCGCTGAACCCCTTTGGCACCTTGGAAGCCTTCCTCTTACCAATGCCATGATCAACGGTTGGATTGCAGTCGTCTTTTTTGTTTGTGCGGCTTTTGTTCTTCGTCACATTTTGCGCGAACGTCCGTCCGGTTTTCAAAATCTCGCTGAGGCGCTTGTGGAGTTTTTCTTGGATCAAATTGAAAAGGTGACAGGGGATAAGGCGCGCGCGCGAAAATTTCTTCCGATTGTCGGTACCATTTTTCTTTTCATTTTGTTTTCCAATTGGCTCGGACTTTTACCAGGCACCGGATCCATCGGTATTTGGGAAATGATCCATGGAGAAAAAGAATTGGTTCCTCTTTTACGTCCCGCGGCCAGTGATCTCAATCTCACCTTGGCGATCGCGTTGTTTGCGGTGATTGCTTCTCATATTTTTGGCATCCTTTCCGTCGGTCCTCTTCATCATGTGGGAAAGTTCATCAACATTGCCGGAATTATCAAATCCCTCAAAAAAGGTCCTATCGCGATTTTGGTGGCCGTGATTGAATTTGGAGTCGGATTTATTGAAATCATCAGTGAGATGGCCAAGGTTCTTTCTCTTTCTCTGCGGTTATTCGGAAATATTTTTGCCGGTGAAGTGTTGATGACCGTGATGCTCGGCCTCTTTTCATTCTTCTTACCGATTCCTTTTATCTTTTTGGAAGTCTTGGTCGGGGCCATCCAGGCAACCGTTTTTGCCATGTTGACCTTGGCATATCTCACTGTTGCCACCACTCCGCATACACAAGAGGAACATGCGTGATTGTCTTTTGCTGTTTGGTCTTGAGCCAGACAAGAAAAGATAATCTTTAACTTTTATTCTATGGACGCAGAAACCATTGTGATTCTCACCAAAGGATTAACCATCGCGATCGGCGGTTTTGGACCAGCGATCAGTATTGGGTTGATCGGCGCCAAAGCCATGGAGGGCATTGGCCGCAATCCTGAAGCATCGGGAAAATTGTTTGTTCCTATGCTCCTGGGCATGGCCTTTGCCGAGGCTATCGCCATTTATTCCTTGGTCGTTTCTTTTACTTTGTAACGACAGACGACTCCGGGCTGTCTCGTTTTGAGGCGGCCCTCGGCTGTTTGTTATTACAGACACTAAAAATTTCTAATTTCAAATTTTCAATTTCTAATTATGGAGCCTTACGGCGATATCTCTATTGATATCCTTCCTTCATTGGAAATTAGGAATTGGGAAATTAGAAATTAAATTCATATGTCACAAGAAGCTCTCCCTGTTTACGAAGCCACCCAAGAAACCGCCCAAACAACCGAAGCAACCGGAGGATTGGGAACCTTGGGAATCAATGTCAATATTTTTGCCGCCCAACTTGTCAACTTCATTATCGTGCTGTTGGTTTTATGGCGCTGGGGATATCGACCGATCGTGAAACTCCTAGATGAACGACAAAAAAAAGTGGAAAAAAGTCTCCAAGATGCTGCTGATATTGAAAAACGTGTCGTGAGTTTGGAAGAAGAACGCAAAAGTATTTTGAGCCAAGCAAAGCATGAGGCCAGTGTTGTATTGGAAAAAGTGCAGGTGGATGCGGATGCCCGCAAAGTAGATCTTCTTCTCAAAGCAAGGGAAGAAGTCAATCATGTTGTCCAACAAGGAAAGGTTCAGCTTTTGGCGGAGAAAGAATCCATGTTGCGCGATGCTCGTCAGGAAATTGTGAATCTTGCCGTGGAATCCGCACGCAAAATTTTGGAAGAGTCTATTACCGAAAAAAAATCGCAAGCCTTGGCCGAAGAGGTGATTGAAAAAATGTCTTAATATGGCCGCCACACCAAAACAACTTGCGCAAGCTTACGTGAACGCGACCGAATCTTGCGATGGAAAAGAACTGGAAGAAGTCTCAAAACAGTTTGTCTCCTATCTCAAAGAGCATTATCTTTTGGGAAAAACCCATGCCATTCTTGCGGCCATCGATTATGCGTGGAAGGAACGCTATGGTATTTCACAAATAAAAATCACAACCGCTTATCCACTCACAAAAAAATCCTTGCAAACGTTGGAAAAAGTCGCCCGCGGAGCCAGCATCGAAACTCGGGTGGATCCTTCCATCATTGGCGGAGCCCGGCTCCAGATTGATGATCGTATTTTAGACGGATCTATCCAGGGACATCTTACTTCTCTCAAACAAATCCTTTTGGAAACATAAAATTATGGCAAAGAAAATCGAGATCATTGACGCGCTTAAAGATCAACTTGCGCGCTTCACCGCTGATGCCAAGGAAGAACAAATCGGCACGGTGCTAAGCGTCGGCGACGGCATTGCCCGTATGTCCGGCCTTTCTCATGTAAAATCCATGGAAATGCTTGAGTTCCCCGGACAAGTCTACGGGGTTGCCTTAACTTGGAAGAAGACAGCGTGGGTGCCATCTTGTTTGGAGATACCAAGGAGATTAAGGAAGGAGACACGGTAAAATCCACGGGACGCATCTTGTCCATTCCCGTGTGTGATGGCGTGTTGGGACGTGTTGTTGATCCGCTGGGTCAACCGCTTGATGGCAAAGGAAAAATCCAAGCAAAAGAATATCAACCGATTGAAAAGATTGCGCCCGGCGTCATGACGCGCAAATCCGTGCATGTGCCGCTTCAAACCGGCATCAAGGCGATTGATTCCATGATTCCGATCGGTCGCGGTCAGCGCGAGCTCATCATCGGTGATCGTCAAACCGGAAAAACCGCGATTGTCATTGATACGATCATCAACCAAAAAGGACAAAACGTGAAATGTATTTATGTGGCGATCGGACAAAAGGAATCCAAGATTGCCAAAATGGTGGCGCGACTTGAGGCCGCCGGAGCGATGGAATATACAACCGTTGTTGTCGCAGGCGCCTCTGATCCGGCTTCCATGTCTTACATTGCGCCTTACGCCGGTTGTACGATCGGAGAATTTTTCCGCGACAAAGGAGAAGATGCCTTGGTCATCTATGACGATCTTTCCAAACACGCTTGGGCCTATCGCGAAATTTCTCTTTTGTTGCGCCGCCCGCCCGGTCGCGAAGCCTACCCCGGTGATGTGTTTTATCTCCATTCCCGTTTGCTTGAACGCGCCACGTGCATGAATGAAGAAAACGGGGGAGGAACGCTGACCGCGCTTCCGATCATTGAAACACAATCGGGTGATGTCTCCGCGTACATCCCGACAAACGTCATTTCCATTACGGACGGACAGATTTATTTGGAAAGCGATTTGTTCTATCGCGGCATTCGTCCGGCCTTAAACGTGGGTCTTTCCGTCTCACGCGTCGGTTCTTCCGCACAAACCAAGGCCATGAAAAAAGTGGCGGGAAAATTACGTTTGGACTTGGCGCAATTCCGCGAGCTTGAAGCGTTCGCACAGTTTGCCACCGATCTGGATGAAAATACCCGCAAACAAATTGAACGCGGACGTTTGACCACCGAACTCTTGAAACAACCGCAATATCAAACCCTTCCGTTTGAAAATCAAGTGGCTGTCATTTACGCCGTGATCAACGGACTTTTGGATGCCTTTAAACCTGAGCAGATTCATGCGTGGGAAAAAGGATTTTATCCATTCCTGCAATCAAACAGCACGGATGTTCTTGGAATGATTCGCGAAAGGAAACAGTTGGATGAAAAAGTGGAAAAAGCATTGAAGCAAACGATCAACGATTATAACGAAGAGTTTGTGCGATCACCGTCTTAACGACCTATGGCAGTTCAAACACGAGCCATTCGACGCCGCATCAAGTCCGTGACCAGTACGCGCAAGATCACCAAGGCCATGGAATTGGTGGCGGCCAGCAAAATGCGCAAAGCCGTCAGCGCGGTTTTGGGGACGCGTCCTTACGCGACCTTGGCTTGGGATACGGTCAAAGCGGTAAGCGGAGTAACGGAGAGTGATTTACATCCTTTGCTTCATGCTCATGGATCATCAAATAAAATTTTGCTTGTCCTTCTTTCCTCTGATCGCGGGCTTGCCGGCGGTTTTAACGTAAACATGATCCGCAAGACGCTTGAACGCCTGCGCTCATGGGAAGGAAAAGAAGTGGAAGTGATTTGCATCGGACGTCGCGGCGCTCAAGCCATGAAAAAAGCCGGAAAAAATATTATTGCCAGTTTTACCGATATCACTGCGGCTCCAACCTATAAAGACACCTTACCGATCGGACGTTTGATCGTGGACGAGTTTACCAAAGGAACCTATGAACAGGTGTTTGTCGCCTATACGGATTTTGTGAGCGCCATTGCTCAACAACCGACAATTTTTCCGTTATTGCCTCTTGGCGCACTCGAGCCGTCAAAAGAATTGGGAAATGTTTCACAAACATCAACTCCGCAAATGCCTGTGGGCGCGCGCGAGTATATGTTTGAACCAAGCCCCTCTGAAGTATTGAATTTTCTCCTTCCGAAACTGATCGAAACGATGTTATATCAAGCGGTATTGGAATCTGCCGCATCCGAACATTCCGCGCGGATGATGGCCATGCGCAGCGCATCAGACGCCGCTTCTGATATGATCCATGATCTTACCTTCACTTATAACCAGGCACGCCAAGCTGGCATCACGCAAGAAATTGCGGAAATCAGTTCAGGCAAAGCCGCTTTGGAACAAGTTTAATATTCTCTATGAACGGAATCATCGCTCAAATCATTGGTCCTGTGGTGGATGTGCGTTTTGAAGGGCAATCCCTTCCCGCCATCCAAACCGCGTTGACCATTAAAAAATCCGATGGATCCATGTTGATCCTCGAAGTCGCCCAACACATCGGCCGTTCGCTTACTCGCACCATTGCGATGTCATCTACCGATGGTCTGCAACGTGGCATGGAGGTGGAAGATACGGGAAAGCCTATTTGCGTTCCTGTGGGTCCTGAAACGTTGGGACGTATGTTGAATGTGACCGGTGATCCGGTGGACGGACTGGGGGAAGTAAAGACAAAACGTCGCGATCCCATTCATAGAGCGGCTCCCGCGTTTGAAGATCAATCCACCAAGGATGAAGTGTTTGAAACAGGCATCAAAGTCATTGATCTCATCTGTCCATTTTTGAGAGGAGGAAAAATAGGATTATTCGGTGGCGCCGGAGTGGGAAAAACTGTTTTGATTCAAGAGCTCATCAACAATATCGCCACCCAACACGGCGGATACTCGGTCTTTGCCGGGGTGGGGGAGCGTACGCGCGAAGGAAATGATTTGTACATGGATATGAAAGCCTCGGGCGTGCTGGCAAAAACCGCGCTTGTGTTTGGACAAATGAATGAACCGCCGGGCGCTCGCGCGCGCGTGGCTTTGACCGGATTGGCCCTTTCCGAATATTTCCGTGATGATGAAGGTCGCGATGTCTTGCTTTTCATTGATAACATTTTTCGATTTACTCAAGCGGGTTCCGAAGTGTCTTCTCTGTTGGGTCGCGTTCCCTCTGCCGTGGGATATCAACCAAACTTGGCCACCGAAATGGGCGCCCTGCAGGAACGCATCACCTCCACCAAAAAAGGTTCCATTACTTCCATTCAAGCCGTGTATGTGCCTGCCGATGACTTGACCGATCCCGCTCCGGCAACAACGTTCGGACACTTGGATTCTACGGTCGTGCTAGCGCGATCTTTGGCTGAGCTTGGTATTTATCCTGCCGTAGACCCCCTTGATTCCAATTCCACCATGTTGGATCCAAATATCATCGGTCAGGAGCATTATGATGTCGCACGCGAGGTCCAACGCGTCTTGCAACGCTATAAAGACCTTCAGGACATCATTGCGATCTTAGGAATGGATGAATTGTCCGATGAAGATAAGCGCACGGTGTCTCGCGCGCGCAAAATGCAAAAATTCCTTTCTCAACCATTTTCCGTGGCAGAACAGTTCACAGGCTTTGAAGGAAAATATGTGAAACGTGAAGACACAGTCCGCAGTTTTAAGGGTATTTTGGATGGTATGTATGATCATCTTCCCGAGCAAGCGTTTTACATGAAGGGAGGCATTGAAGAAGTCGTCAAAGCCGCGGAAAATCTTTCGTAATCTATGGATGAACTTTCTCTAAAAATTGTCACACCGGAAAAAATCGTGTTTGAAGATCATGTTTCTTCGGTGACGGCCATGACACAAAGCGGAGAGATCACAATCCTGCCACAGCATATTCCACTTGTGACCCAACTGCGTGCGGGAGAATTGCGTTGTCAAAAAAACGGGGAAGAAATTCTCCTTGCCGCTTCCACGGGTTTTTTGGAAGTGCGTCCGGGAAATCAAGTGATCATTTTGGCGGACACGGTGGAACGTGTGGAAGAATTGGAATTGGAAAAAATAGAAGCGGCAAAAGCAGAGGCGCAAAAATTATTGGAAGAAGCGCAAGGAGCCGATGATGTCGCCTTTGCAAATGCTTTAGCCGGAATGGAACGTGAGACGGCGCGCTATAAAGTCGCCATGAAACACCGTCATCACAAAAATCCTGCGGTACCTCTTCCCCCTAAGACTCCCTAGTGAATTTTCTCTTTTGCTATCCCGAGGAGCAGAGCGACGAGGGATCCCCTTCATAAAAAGGTTTTCTTTCATCAACGGGATCTCCGGCGAAGCCGGATCAGGCTCCGCCTTGACCTCACCACATTTCGTCTGACGAGACTTTGTTCGGGATGGCAAGTGAAAATAATAAATAAAGGAATTTTATGTCTCATACGTGCAAAGCCGCTCTTGTTCGTTGCATGGATTTTCGTCTGGAACCCGGACTCACCGATTATTTACGCTCTCAACATCTTTTGCATGACATGGATATGATTTCCATTGCCGGAGCGGCAAAAAATATTGCGGCAGAACCCGAAGGATTTGTGATGACCCAGATTGGACTTTCCGTACAACTGCATCATATTTCCGAGGTCCACCTCATGCAACACACGGATTGCGGAGCCTATGGAGGAAGTGCGAGTCAAACTTCCTTGGAGGCAGAGAAAGCAATGCATTTGTCTGAAATGCAAAAAGCAAAAGAGGTGATCCTTTCGGCTCACCCCTCACTGATCATAAAAATGTTTTTAGCCGTGATCGAAGATAATCAACTCTCCCGCGTGGAATCTTTGGACTAATAATTAACTAACTATAAACAAACTTGTGCTTACTCAAAATCAAATATCAGCTTTTCTTACAAAACTCCGTGCTTATCATCATAAATACATAAAGGCGAAGTATGCTGAACTTGATGAATCGGCAACTCGCCTCATGATTAACACTTTTCTTACTGATCTTTTAGGATATACGGAACTCGAAGAAATCCGAACTGAACATATGATCAACAGTGCTTACGCTGACTATGTGATTCAAGTTGATCGCAAAAAACACCTTGTCGTCGAAGTAAAAGCTATGCAAATAGATCTTTCTGAAAAACATCTACGACAGGCAGTAGGATATGCAGCCAATGAAGGTATAGATTGGATTCTTCTTACAAACGGAAGATCTTTTGAGGTCTATCACGTTATCTTCAAGAAGCCGATTACCTGTAAACGTCTTTTCTCCTTTGATCTCAGAGATATCAGTGTGCTTAAAGAAGCTGCAGAAGGTCTTTTATTGCTTCACAAGCGCTTTCTAACTCATGGTGAGCTAGACAACTTCTGGATGCGTTTTCAGGCTTTAGAACCTAATAACCTTTGCCGATATCTTTACACCCAAGATATTATTCGACTTCTTCGTCGTGCCCTGAAACGTGATGCCGGTCTTTCCTTTTCAGAATCCGATATCATGGACTCTGTGCATGAAATAATTGTAACGAAAATTGACTCACAAAAGCCTAAGACCCCTACAGTATTGCCAACGAGGAAGAAAAGGGTTGATCAAATTGAGGTCAAACAAGAAAACCAAGTCAACACAACACAAATATCTTTAAACTAATCTTCTTCCTCTTCTCCCGCCAATTGTCCGCAGGCGGCCGAGATTTCATCCCCGAAAGAAAGACGTGTCGTTGTCTGGATCCCCGACCCTTTGAGAAGACGCCAAAAAGCGTCTCTTTGTTGTTCTGTACTTGATTTGAGATCACCCTGCGCTTGATTATAAGGAATCAAATTCACCCGAATATGGTAAGGATCGATGGAGCGAATATAGCCAATCAGCCTTCTGGCATCTTCTTCCCGATCGTTTATCTCGGAAAGGAGAATATATTCAAATGTCAGATGATGGGTGCGATTGCCTTGTTCTTCAAGATATTTTTTCGCCCAAGTGCGCAGATGATCAAAAAAATCATGAGGAGTGGAAGGCATGATGCGCGGACGCACCAGAGGATCCACACTGTGAAGAGAAATGGCAAGGCGTACGGGAGGCCAAAGAGGATCAATAAGTAAACGGTCCAGGGAAGAGAAAACGCCGACCGTGGAAACGGTTATTTTTGTCGGACCAACGTCGGTATATTCACAAAGAAGACTCAACGCGTCACGGACATTTTCATAGTTGGCCATGGGTTCGCCCATTCCCATCACCACGATATTGCTGATACGGCCGGGAATCTGTTCTTCCCGAAGATGCTGTTGCCAAAAACGATACTGATCAACGATTTCATCTTGGGTGAGCTGACGTTTGAGTCCCATGGCTCCGGTCGCGCAAAACGCGCAACGCATGGCGCATCCCACTTGGCTTGAAATACAAATCGTCCAAGCGCTGCGCGCATTACTCATCAAAACGCTCTCAATCACAAGATTATCCGCAAGTTGCAAAACCGCTTTCACTGCCTGCTCATCTTTTGTTTTTAGTACGGTTGTCGCATGAACCGACATCCAAGGAATCTCTTTTTCCAGTTCTTCCCGCGACAAAAGAGGGAAAGCAGTCATCTCTTGCCAACCCTGTGCCTGCGAAAAAAGGCCCTTTAGGGCTTGTTTCCATCGATACGAAGGTTCGTTGGGGAAAAGTTCCTGGAATAATTGTTGACGTGTAGGTATCATAGAAGCATTAGAGCCCGTCTCAAAAATAGCTTCCAAGGTATTTTGAATGCCATTTGAGCCGAAACGATTAAAGGATGAGGAGGAATATTAAGATATTTCGACGAATCCTGAAATCGTTGCAGGCCAAATTGGCGTCAAAAGACCGGGAGATTATTTTTGAAAGGGGCTCTAATATTCCACCATACGTGAGAGCACTTGGCAATGAAAATCCCATAGGGGAGCGTTGACAAGTCTCTTTTTATTGCGTAGGGTGGAAAAATATTTTTTTATGTCTACTTACGTCTCAAAAAAAGGGTTGGAAGAATTGCAAAGAGAACTTGAGAAGCGCAAAGCGGCGCGCGCTCTTATTGCGGAAAAAATCGGGGAAGCAAAAGAATTGGGAGATCTTTCCGAAAATTTTGAATATCATTCAGCTAAAGAAGAACAAGGATTGAATGAAGCGCGCATGGCGCAACTGGAGGAAATGATCAAAGATGTGGTGATGGTGGATCAACAAAAAGGAGGCAATATCATTACGCTCGGCACTTCTTTTACGGTTTTATGCGATGGGAATGAGCGTCGCTTTGAAATTGTCGGATCTGCGGAGGCCCATCCTTTGGAAGGAAAAATCAGCAACGAGTCTCCGATGGGCGCCTCTTTTATGGGCCATGGGGTGGGGGACACTGTCAGTGTTGACGTCCCATCCGGCACAAAAGTTTATCAAATTTTAGAGATCAAATAACTTTGACGGGGGAGAGCAAACCAAGTAAAATACGGCTAAACAGTCGTATTTTTATGTTTCCATTTTCTTCTTCACCTTCAGAATCACCCTGTCCTTCCCAAAGCGGAGAATCTTTTTCTGAAGCGTTTTTGAATTCTTCTTCTGCCCGTGACTCTCTTCCGGATCAATACCGCGCTCACTTTGATGAACTGCGAAGTGGTATTCTCGCTTTCTGTCATGAGTTTGAGATTCCCGTTGAGACTTTGAGGAGTAAGGAAAATTTTGGAAAACAACTTGCTTCCAAAAGGATTCCTCCAAAACGCATGGCGGAAGCGGTTTCTCTGTTTGCGCGTCTGGAACACTTAGTCACCAATAAGGAACCTCTCGGAGAAGAAAAAGAAGCTATAGAATATGCGGATCGTCTCTACAACCTCACCGAACAATACACAGCCCAAGTGGAACTTCTTGAACGAGTAGGTATTCTCAAAGAGGGGACGATTACAGGTATTGATGGCAAGAAATATCCCATTCCCACCTTAGAACAAATTGCTTCACACCTTCTCAAACGCGAAAAAGAACTCTTTATCAAGCGTGAGCAAGGTTTTACCAAACTTCTCCTTGTCCCGTTTGGCATGAGTCTCGGCGCTCTCCGTGAAACTTTCAGACAATTCCTTTTTTCCTACAAGCAAGCAAAAATCGATAGTCATCTCGATATTTCGGTAGATTACCTATTATCCGACGGTGGTGACTCTCCCAAACTTGTCTATAACCCCCAGTCTTTTAGTAAAGATCACCAAGGTCAAACAAAACTTCATATTCTCGAAGAACAAACAGGCAAAGGAGACTCCGCTACCCTAGGCTGGAAAGTTCATCTTCTTCAACCTTCAGATCCTACCGACCTTCATTCCCCAGGTTTTGCTTCTATCCCCCGAGAAGAACAAGGATATACTCATGGAAAAGAAACTCCTCGTCCTTCCCTTGAAGCAGGGAAGTCTCCCAATGACTATCTCTCAATCCTTCAGGAAGCCCAAGACAACCCAAAGTCTCCTTACCATGGTGAATCCGGCCTTACCCCTGAAGATTGGATCCTTGCCTTCATGACTCATCTGGAAGAAACAGGAGAACCATTAGATGATGCCGGAAACCATGTGAGCAGCGTTTCCCACCTTATAGGAGCTTTTTTTCCATCTTCCATCGATGTGCCACATGCGTGTTGGGATCGTGACAATCGGAAGGTGTTCATGAGCGGGGACCTTCCTGATTCTCGGAATGAGTTATTTGGTATCCGCACCTCGGTGATCGTTTAATCCTCGCCTTTTAAATTTTATTTATGATCCAAGAAGAACAACAACGTCGGGAGCGGCTTGAGCGCTTGCGACAAACAAATCAAAATCCTTATCCGGCGCGCGTGCGGAAGGATCTGTCCGTGCAAGAATTTTTAGCGCAGTTTGAGAGTCTGCTCGCAAAAGAAAAGGAAATCTCCTTGGTCGGACGTGTGCGTTCTTTGCGCAAGCACGGGGGACTCACGTTTTTGACGCTCGAGGACGGATCCGGACCTGTCCAAATCGTTTGCACCAAAGACATGCTGGGCGAAGAAGCTTATGCCGCTTTTGGGGAAACGCTTGATGTCGCGGATTTTCTCGAAGTCTTGGGCCATCCGTTTCTCACACAAAAAGGGGAGCGGTCGTTAAAAATTACGAGGTATCGCATTATTACAAAAACGCTTTTGCCTCTTCCCGAAAAATGGCACGGGCTCACGGATGTGGAGATACGTTATCGTCAACGGTATCTTGATCTTTTGATGAATCCGGAAATAAAAACCAAGATCATCCATCGTTCTCAAATCATCTCCGCCATCAGGACTGTTATGAATGGAAGGGGATTTATCGAAGTGGAGACACCCACCTTACAGCCCATTTACGGCGGTGGTTTTGCACGTCCTTTCAAAACGCATCACAACGCGTTGGATGCGGATTTTTATCTGAGAATTTCCGATGAAATGTATTTGAAACGTCTCCTCGTCGGCGGATTTGAAAAGGTCTATGAGATCACCAAGGTTTTTAGAAACGAGGGGATTGATCATGACCACAATCCGGAATTTACCATGTTCGAAGCGCAAGCGGCGTATGAAGATTACCGATATGGGATGGATGTGTTTGAGGAAATTTTTGAAACCGCGGCAAAAACGGTTTTGGGAACGACGGAAATAAAACATGAAGATGTCGTCATTGACGTGAAGCGTCCTTGGCCGCGACTCACCCTTGTTGATTCTGTAGAGAAAATCGGCGGTCTGAGGGTTTCAAATTGGCAACAGGTGGAAGAGGCAAAGAAAGCCTTGGCCGAAAAATTACCGGCAAAAAAGATTGCCGAACTCAAAAAAATGCATTCGATCGGTGAACTGATCGCCTTTGCGTTTGAAGAATTGGTGGAAGAAAAATTGATCCAGCCCACCATCATTTATGATTATCCGGTTGAGGTTTCTCCTTTGGCAAAGAAAGCGGATGATCCGCGGTTTTCCGAACGCTTTGAAGCATTTGCCCTGGGAAGTGAGATCGGAAACAATTATTCCGAATTGAATGATCCGGTTGATCTTGAACAGCGTTTTATTGAAGAGAAAAAGAAAGCCGACGCCGGTTTTGAAGAGGCTCATCAAACCGACCTTGATTATTTGGAAGCGATCAAACACGGCATGCCTCCGGCTTGCGGTTTGGGAATCGGTGTTGATCGCATGGTGATGCTGCTCACGGGTTCGGCAAATATCAAGGAAGTTATTTTGTTTCCCACCCTGCGTCCTGTGGACACGGATGTTTCTTAATACATGTCACGCCAACGCACTTGGATTGAAATCAACGAGCGTGCGCTCCAACAAAATGTGAGCACACTGCAAGCTCTTCTTTCCGGAGGAGCTCGTTTTTGCGCGATTGTAAAAGCCAATGCCTACGGTCATGGCCTGAAGGAAGTGGTGCAGATTGCCGCCCGTCAGGGAGTTGATGCGTTTGGCGTGGATTCCATTCAGGATGCCCTGCTCATCCGTTCTTGGCTTCCCAGCGCTCTTATTATCACCTTGGGATATGTATTGCCCGAAAATTATGAAGAAGCGATCCGCGAGCATATTCATCTCACCATGTATGATCTCGACGCGTTGAAACTTCTTGAGGAAGAAGCAAAAAAACAAGCGGGAACGGCATTTGTCCATTTGAAAATAGAAACCGGGACACAACGCCAAGGCATTGCGGACTTTGATTTGAAACGTTGTCTCCAAACTCTCCCCACGTTTCCGCATATTCAAATCGCCGGTATTTCCACGCACTTTGCAAATATCGAAGATACGGCAGATCCCAGTTTTGCCACCTTACAATTTCATCGCTTCCAAAAGGTATTGGAACAAGTGCAAGCCGCAGGCATCCAACCCGAATATATTCATTGCGCGTGCAGTGCGGCCATCATTCTCTATCCTTCCACACACGGCACCCTCGTACGCGCCGGACTTTCTCTCTACGGCCTTTGGCCCTCGGAGGTGGTAGAAACGACAACAAGACGTCATAGTATCGCTTGTGATCTGCGCCCGGTCTTATCGTGGAAAACGCGTATCGCACAAGTGCGTTCAATTCCGGCCGGAGTATCTGTCGGCTATGGCACGACGGAAACCGTTTCCAAGCCTACGCGCCTTGCGATTTTACCCGTGGGGTATTTTGACGGGTATGATCGACGCTTATCGTCTGTCGGAGAGGTTTTGATTGCGGGAAATCGTTGCAAGGTTCTTGGACGCGTGTGCATGAATATGATGATGGTGGATGCTTCCAGTGTGCCTCATGTGGAACCGGGGCAAGAAGTCATCTTGATCGGACGTTCGGGAAGACATGAAATTTCCGCGCAAACACTCGCCAAACAAGCAAAAACAATTCCTTACGAAATCTTGGCGCGCCTGCATCCTTCTTTGCCGCGGCACATTATTTCCGAAAACAATGTATGACAAGGCGTCCGCGGCATGCGATCCGCTTTCAAAGAAAGCAATATCAACGTCAACGATTTCAAAATCCTTATTTTCATCACGCCCCGCCGAATAAATGGAAACGTTTTCTCGTCCCTTTCCTCCTGGCGGTCGGCACCCTTTGTTTTTTCCTTTGGCTTTTCTTCGGATCACCTCTCTTTCGTTTTACCTACATTTCCATTCAGGGAGTAAACGGGGCTTCTTCGGATGAATTAAGAACTCACCTGGAATCTTTCCTTTCCGAACCGCGTTTTCTTTTTTTTCATGAACGGAATCGTTGGCTCTTTCAAAAAGAAGATTGCCGAACGTATTTGGAACAATTTTATGCGTTCGAAACATTGGAATTTGATTTTGTCGATCTTCATCATTTGTCCGTGACCGTCCAAGAAAAAGCCTCCTCTTTTCTTTGGCAAACAACCGATCACACGTTTGTTGTGGATTTGCAGGGAGTCGTAGTGCGTGAAATTACTCCGACGGAACAAGAATGGCTTACCGCACCTCCTCCTGCTCCAGAAAATATCGAAAATACTTCTGATGAAGAACAAACCCGTTTTCTTTCTTTGCCCCGCTTTCGCGATTTGAATAATGCTACGGTCACTCCGGGTCTTGTGGTTTCCTCTCCGGAAGAAATTTCCGCGATCTTTTCTTTTCAACAAGCGCTCATCTCTCTTACGATTCCTTTTCAAGAAACGCAAATCGACCGCCTTTCGGGAAAGTGGATAGGAGTGCTGACGACGGCCGGTTATCTTATTCTTTTTGATCCGGCAGGGGATGTGATGGCGCAAGCGGGACGTCTCGAAACGATCCTCAAAGATTCCATTCCCGATCCCTCTGTCCTCGAGTACATCGACTTACGGTTCGGAGACCATGTATACTTTAAATAATCAAGTATGAAATTGAAACAATGGATTTTTATTGTCAGTGTCGGTGTTATTGTTGTCATCATTGGAGTGATAAAAATCTATCATCTTTACAGCTCTACAACCGTCATTGAAACCCCTGTGACAGAAACGGATTCACAAGAACAACCGTCCTTTGGAAATGATGTGTTTGTTTCGGCAATTTCCTCGGATCGTTTTGACGATCTTACGCTTGAAGATTTTCCTTCAACCCTTTCCGACGGATATGCTCAATCTGCCGCCGTCTACAAAGATCATATTTTTATCGCCTCCATCAATCATATTCTTGAATATGATCAACAAGGAGCACTGGTGCGCTATTCCGATCAACACATTTTAAATTGCGCCGGAGAGTTACCCGGCGTGATCGCTGTGGCGGGAGATTCCCTGTATATGGCCTGTTGGAATGTTGGTATTTTTGAAATTGATCTTTTACAAAATCGCACTGTTTATTTATTTGACACCGCTAACGGTTTGACGAACACGCAAAATCTTCGTCTTTTTGTTGATGATCAGACGCTTTGGGTGGCCACGTTTTCAGGAATGTTTCGCATTGATCGATCGTCAAGAACGGTAAAAAAATACTCAAACATTTTCGGCTCCGCTTGCCCCGATGAAAATGTGAGCGCGTTTGTCTCAAACAACGACGTTTGGGCCACTTCGCTTGCCGGATGCGGAGCGGCCGAGTATCAACCAACGGATGACCGCTGGACGGTTTATCCTCCGACTGTCTTTAACCAAAACGATGTGTCCCGCGTAGATTTTAATGATTTCATTGTCTCGAGTGCCGGTGTTTTTGCCACACATCAAGACGGCGGTCCCGATCACATTGTCCTAAGTCAATTTGATCCGATCACAACAATTTGGAACTATGTCACGGAAGAAACCGGGGAAACATTTCCAAAAATTATTGCCGAATTTTTACCGGCAATGGACACGTACACAAGTTCGTATGCGACAACGAATAACAATCTTACGGTGTGGCATCTCAAAACCGATGACAACTGGATGACGCTTGCTCTTCCTGATCGTCATTATCTCGCGATGACTCCGCTTATGGATGATCGGTATTTTCTCTTGAGTTCTCTTGGGATGGAACAATATGTCAAAGACCAGGCCTTTCCAGAACTATTGACAACACACATTGCCGGCAATAGCGGCGCACGCATCCTGGTCTCGTCAAAAGGAAATTTTGTGCTCGGGATATCCGATCAAATAAACGACTATGGTGGAGACTGGGTACAATCAACGATGACAATTTACAATCGTGAAACAAAACAAGCGTTTACTTCGATCATTCCGGGGACAATCGATGGAGAAATACCTCTCATCGGATTTTTAAAAGATCCATCAGCCTTTACTTTTACTGAACAAGAAACAACATTATCGATTACTGAAAACGGAAAGGATATACTGATCATTGATCCGCAAAAAGAACAGATAACATTCTCGGGAAATTAAATCGCCACCATCAAAAATAGACGTTATGAAAAAATCCATTCTTTCTTACGACGACCGTTTCCTTTGGACAAAAGGGGAGAGGGGTCTTTTTAAACCGGCCTTTCGTCATTTGTTACAAACAAAAGGAAAAGACGCCCTCAACAATGTCAGGAAGGATTTGATGACGTATGAAACATCCATTCTCTCTTTGCCTTCCGCTTCTTTGGAAAAAATAGATTCCCTCTGTTTGCAAATACAAAAAACATTCACCCATTTTTTAGTGATCGGGATAGGAGGATCCACCCTCGGAGCGCAAGCCGCTTTGCAAGCGATTCCTTGTGACAACACCAAAACAAACGTTCTTTTTCTTTCCAATCCCGATCCGGATGAATACAAACGCGTCACGCATCTGCTCCCTTGGGCGACAACCGGCGTCCTTGTGATCTCAAAGTCCGGAAAAACACTGGAGGTGCTTTCTCTCTTTCTGCATGTGCGAGAACAACTTCAAAAAGCGATCGGAAAAGAACACGCTTCTCATATCTTTGTCCTGACACAGTTAGACGAAAATCCTCTTCATCTTTTTGCAAAAAAACAAGGCTATACCGTTCTTCCGCATGCGGATATCGGCGGACGTTTTTCTGTTCTTTCGTCTGTCGGTCTCCTTCCCATGGCCGTGTCGGGTATTTCCATAACTTCTCTTTTGGAAGGAGCGTCTGATCTTATCAAAGAATATCAACACCAAGGAATGCAACATGATGTTGTCCGTTTTGTAACGGCCCAATATCTTGCCTATACCCAAGGGAAAACCGAACAAATTCTCATGCCTTACAGTCATCGCCTCCTGTTGTTTACAAAATGGTACCGACAACTATGGGCGGAATCTCTTGGCAAAGAACAAAAGGGGAGGGGAGTGGGCCCCACCCCCATTGACGCATTGGGAACGGTGGATCAACACTCACAAATACAGCTTTATAACCAAGGACCGAAAAATAAGATTTTGACGTTTGTTGAAATAAAACATTTTGAAGAGGAAGGTTTGGCTCTTCGAAGAACTTCCGGCTTCCCTGAAGCGTTTCAAGAGGCGACAAACCCGCTTTCCGCGATTATGCGAGCGTCTTGTCATGGAACCGCCCGCGCCTGTTGGAAACACGGATGCCCCGGGGGGATTCTTTCTCTTTCCAAACTCGATGCCTATCACCTTGGAGCGCTCTTTCTCTTTTTTGAACTTGCGGTCGTTCTCTATGCACAGCTGTTGAACGTCAATCCTTATAATCAGCCCGGGGTGGAAGAAGGAAAAAAACAAATCAAAAAATTACTGACCACTCCGCAAGTAACAAAGACCCCCTCCCTTTTCTAGTGTCGTAAAACAGGATTCTTTTTTTACTGCGTCCTGAACAAAGGGAGGGGATCTTTAATGAATCTCTTTTGAATGCCTCCTCTATGCGCCTCTCCAAAAAATGTTTACTCCGGAAGGGGTCTTCAAAAGATCTCCGAGACGATCGGATATTTTTTCTTCCGACCGGCCTCTGAAATCATCCGGATGAATATTCAAGGTAAGAAGTTACCTTCAGGGAAGCCGAAGAGCGTCACAAGAGTCTACAGAAAGGGGAGAAGGAAGCTTTGTAAGCAAAGAAGCCCTTTGTAAGTACTCTTTAAAAGGTCCCATCCTACAGGCCTTTTATCTCACTAGTGTCGTCTAAGTCTTATTGTGCGACGCTAAGGAATCATTAAAAAAGATGCCTCTCAAAGGGCGTCTTCTTCGTATCTCTCTGAATATATTTTTGTAAAAGAGAAGGATTCCCCTACCCCACAATGCTCGGAAGAATATCCGTCATATAGATCAGAACAAGTAAGATCGTTCCAATGAGAAAAAAAGCGATTCCCAACATGGTAAGGGCTTTTATGATCGTATCGTCTTCCATAAGACCTCGCAGCATCCAAATACTGAGTCCTAAAAAAACAAGCAGAGGCGTCGCAAAAAGAGACCAGGCAATTATTTTTACAACAAACAACATATTAGTAAGAAAGCAAATAGTTCATAGGGTCGACCGGGATCCCGTTGAGACGCGCTTCAAAATGTAAATGAGGTCCTGTTGATAACCCGGCTCCTTGTGTCCCGGGCATGCCACCCGAATAGCCGATCACATCCCCTCTTGAAACAAATTGATCTGTTGTGACATTAAAACTCGACAAATGCGCGTAAAGCGTGGCAATGCCGTGGGCATGAATGATCATGACGTAATTTCCGTATTGATTGCCGGTTTTGGTCCAAGCGACATAGCCCGGAGCCGCCGCCTTGAGCGGTGTCCCCTGCCCTGTCGGGATATCAATCCCCGGATGTTCAAACAAATAACGGAACGGATAGGTTGGGTCGTGAAATGTTGCGGATAACCCGCGAAGAGGGATAACCGGCCAGGAAAGAACCGTGCTGTCTCCGTATTCATCGCTTTGGGTGATTTTTGACTCCATCTCCTGTTGCAACAGCGAAACCTCGTAATTGATGTATTGTTGTTCTTGTTGCGCCTCTTTCAGCAATTCCTGAAACTGCACCTCGGATCTGGAGGTGGCCAAGAGCAAACTGTCCTTGGCATAACTTTCCTTTTCCAAAGAAACCATCTGTGCGACAAGATCATTCCCAAGCTCTTCCAATTGCTCGCGTTTTGTTTGTTGCGTTAAACGTGCGCTGACCACTTGATTTTTTGCATTTTGCGTTGCCTGCAGGGAATCTCGCAGGTCTTTGTTCATGTCTTCCAAATAACGGAGATGATCAAAGATGTCTGAAAAAGATTGGCTTCCAAAATAAACTTCGAGTGAAAGTTTATTATCTTGTGCCTGAATGGATTGCAGTACTTCCTTCAACACGATTTTTTGATCTTCCCATTGCTTTTCAAGTCCTTCCAGTTGCTTTTCCAAAAGCACAATTTGCGTGTTTGTTAAATCTATCTCTTCATTGGTGGCTTCAATATCCAGTTGCGCTTTTGCTATTCTATTTTCCAAAAGCTCCATTTCATTTTGAATGGAAACTTTTTCCGACTCCTTTTGATTGATCTTTTGCTGATAGGCTTCGATTCTTTGATTCAGATCATCAATATCCTCTTGTTTTGTTTTGATGTCTTGATTGAGGGTATTGATATCCCCGGAGACATCCTCTTCGGCCGCGGAGACTCCCGAAATACAAAAACTTCCGATCCAAAACACACAGAGAAACAACGCGGTTCCTCCTAGGAAACGGAACATTTTTGCAAAGCGATGTGGAGACGTCGGAGACTTTCCTCTTTTCCAAAAACCCATAAAAGTTCAAAGGGGCTGGGAGAACGTTGAAGCCCGGAGAGTGAAACTCGCAGAGGCCACAACACATTCCCGTTAGGAATCGTATTGGTATCAATATACTGCAAAATGGCCTTCTCAATCAAACTGAGATCGTACCATGTCTCTTTTGAAAGTTGTTCGCAGAGTGTGTGGACGGCTTCCAATTGTTTCTTTGCGTCGGTAGCATCTGCTTTTTTCCAGACAAGCAAACTTGCTTCATACTCCGGCAATACCTGATATTCCTGAATCTTTGCGCCAATCTCATCAAAACGCACAAGACGTTCTTTTTCGACAAGATACATGCGTTTGAGTTTTTTTTCGTCAACGGAAACATCCGCCGGGGTGAATTTTTTGCAATACGCAAGATATTGTTCTTCGGACAATTGCCGAATATACATGCCGTTCATCCAATCTAACTTTTCTCGATTAAAAATCGCGCCGCTTTTGTTGATTTTTTCCAAAGCAAACTCTTCGATCAGTTCCGCGACACTGTAAATTTCTTGATCCCCTTTTGGATTAAACCCGAGGAGCGCAATAAAATTGAGAAGAGCATTCGGAAGATACCCTTTTGCCAAATAATCTTCCACGGCCACATCTCCTTGACGTTTGGAAAGTTTGGAACGATCTTCATTCAAAATAAGAGGAACGTGAGCAAAGACAGGAAGTTCCCATCCAAACGCTTGATAAAGCAATACGTGTTTTGGCACGGAAGAAATCCACTCTTCTCCTCGAATGATATGGGTGATTCCCATGTAATGATCATCCACGACAACGGCAAGATGGTAGGTGGGAAACCCGTCTGATTTGAGTAAAACTTGATCATCGACTTCTTGATTGGCAATCGTGATTTTTCCGCGGATCGCATCTTCAAACGAGGTCTTTCCTTCGGGCACCAATAATCGAATCACGTAAGATTCCCCTTGCTCCAATCGCTTTGCCACTTCTTCTTTGGAAAACGAGAAACAATGGCGATCATATTTTGTCGGCATCTTGGCAATCTCTTGTTGTCCACGCAGTTGATCCAATCTTTCGGAAGAACAAAAGCAATAATAGGCCTTCCCCGCTTTTACAAGTTGTTTGGCATGCTCTTTATACATCTCCAAGCGTTGCGACTGAATATACGGACCGCAATCCCCTCTTTGCTCTAACTTCCCATTGACCAAAAAAGGGCCTTCTTCATAAGTAATTCCCATGGTAACAAGAGTTCGCAACAAACTTTCTATCGCTCCTTCCACAGAGCGTTGTTGATCGGTGTCCTCAATACGTAACACGATCTTTCCCCCATGTTTACATGTGAAAAGATAATTATAAAAAGCTGTCCGAAGACCGCCGATGTGGAGATAGCCTGTGGGTGACGGGGCAAAACGTGTTTTGACATTCATACATTCTTTTCCTCCTTTTTTCTTACAAGAGCTCGTCTCAAAAATAGTTTCCAAGACTTTTTGGATGCCGTTTGAGCCGAAACGATTGAAGGATGAGGAGGAATATCAAGATATTTCGACGAATCCTGAAATCGTTTGCAGGCCAAATCGGCGCCAAAATAGACGGAAAATTATTTTTGAGATGAGCTCAATAGCCTCCGTATTGTATCGTAAATAACAAGAGTCGGAAAGAGAATCACCGCGGTAAAAATACGTTTGAAACGCTTGGGTTCGCGCAAAAGTCGCCACAACCATTCCATGCCCAAGCGCTGCCAAACTTTTGGCGCGCGTTTCGCTTTTCCCGACAAAAAATCAAATACTCCGCCCACGCCTACGGCAATTTTTACTGTGGGAAAAAATACGCGATGATGATAAATCCAAGATTCTTGTTTTTCATGCCCCAAGGCCACAAACAAAATATCCGGTCGAGCTTCCTGAATGTGTTCCACCACGTGAGCATCTTCCTCAAACTTCCACTCCCCTTCCTCATATAAAAGTTTTCCTCCGCTTTCACCAAAAATTTGCAAATGAGGAAATCCGATTTTGATCTTTTGCCCTGTCTGCAAGATCACTTCATCAGTCGATCCTAAAAGAAAAACCGTTTTTTTATGAAGATCCGCATGTTTCAATAATAATGTTGTGATGTCATTTCCCGTCAGACGATGAAGCCAGACTCCTTGCGTCAACAAAGAGAGCCAAGAAAGACCCACTCCGTCGGCAATACAAAGATCGGTTTTTTTCAGAATCTGTTGAAACTCTTTGTGTTGATGTGCTGCGACCAACATTTCCGGATTCACGGTTGCCACGGTATGCAAACCCGGCTCGTCAAAAAAATGTAGAAGAACATCATGAATCTCTTGCACAGAAAGATGAGGAATAGGAACATCAAGAACACGGATTTTTTTCATAAGGGGAAAGAGGCTAAGGATTCGTAGAGACTTCCCTGCGAGGTCAAGGTGCTTTTCATAAGTTCAAAAGATGACACAGAAAATGGAAGAGGACTCAAAGCTATTTTTTCCGGCTGTAAAACTTCGGATTGTACTTTCACTCGTCCCAATGTGATGTGCGGAGTCCAAGGTCTCATGTCCACAGGCAATCCAAGACTCACAAGAACATCGGCCAAACGTTTATAAAGTCCCAGTGCTTGGGTGGGCAAAGATGTCGTGACTTGCAATGTACGCGGCTGTTTCTTGTCAGGAAAGGCCCCAACCTCTTTGAGTATCAAAGAAAATTCTTGCGGATAAACTTGTTTTGCCAATCGTTCTTTCAATTCCGGAATCAGTTCCTCTTCCACATCGCCCAAAAAATGTAAGGTGATATGAAAGTTTTCCAAAGCCACCCAGGCAACTTTACTGTGTATGAATTGTTGCTTCATCCCCTCTTCCACTTTCCACAACTCCTGTTTGACTTCATCGGGAAGATTGATGGCGAGAAATAATCGGGACATACCTTTGGTCTTTGAAAAAATTATCTATAAACTTCAACGGTATACTCGATCAACACACCATCTTTATACACGAATTTTCCGGAAAAAAATCCGTCCTGATCCAACCATTTCATAAAGATTTTATCGCCTTCCCAAAGATTCAAATCAAATAATCGTTCATCATCGATCCACGCAAGATTGCCTTCATTTGATTCCGTCATATCACCGTCACATTCATTGATCAAAAAAAGAAAAACATACCAGGTGTCTTTCCCGTCAAAAGACGGAAAGGTGATGATCCCTTTCATGTGAGGATTTCTCACCTCCAAACCGCATTCCTCTTTCACTTCGCGAATGGCACATTCCTCCGGAGTTTCCCCGTCCTCAAGTTTCCCTCCAAGACCGTTCCATTTCCCTTCGTGCATATCGTTTTCCTTTTTCACGCGATGAAGCATGAGGGTTTTTCCGTTTTTTCTAAGGTAACAGAGTGTTGCGAATTTCATGGTAAAAGGCTTTATTGTTTTTCAACAACACGAACGGAAAACCACGGATCATTGATGTGTTTCCATGCAGAAGGTCCTACATTTTTATATCCCGGTTGATCTTTATTCGGATCAAGCCATTGAATATGTATCTCAATGAATTTTTTTCCTCGACCAATTCTTTCCGTCACGGTCGGTTTGACACTGGCCATTTCTCCAAAATCATCTTCCAAAACGTGTTGATCTATGAACGCAACGATAAAACGTTTTACTTCTTCAACCGAGGTAAACATTTTACTCGAGAGTTCCTCGCGCAATCCGCGGATAACTTTTTTGGTCAACAGATCACTCATGTACCTGCTTTTCTTTTCCGGTTGAACACCCCGTTCTCTTTGATCCTCTGGGGGCCAAGGTGATTCATAGTGCATCACGGAAAACTTTCTCTCTACGGAAAATCTGCCTTCTATTTTTTCTTGTTCCGGTTGTCCAGGATGAAATCCTTCTCTACTCATAGTATCTAGGTGATGTAAATTTTTATTCTTTTACATTTCGTTTGCTATCTCCTTTCGACCTGAAACAATTATTTCATGAAATTCATTTAATTTCTTAAGAACTGATTGTGAATCTTGAAAAACAACAAAAATTTCGTTTAAAGCCTTCGTAAAATGTTCTCCTTTAAGATCGTATCTATAACCAACGAATTCTTTTAATGTGTTAATTTTTGTTTGTCTTTTCTCGGCTCTTTTGTGGTAGAAAATAGAAATTACAACTCCTATAATGCCAGAAATTAATGATGAAATAATTGTTAGGCTCTAGACTAGCAGACTCCATGCTAAAATGGAGTTATGATAGTAAAGACAGCTAAATTATCGGACTATAGGTTGAAAAAAATTATTCAACACTTCTGCCTGGATATTTTGGCGGATAAAACTG
>Ga0265296_1000948_pt1 | contig 36896 bp, 32 predicted proteins | sample MunlanPumphouse1_FD_189073 | JGI IMG/M metagenome (GOLD analysis project Ga0265296, IMG submission 189073) | Groundwater microbial communities from a municipal landfill in Southern Ontario, Canada - Pumphouse #1 | ecosystem: Environmental > Aquatic > Deep subsurface > Groundwater | place...
TGGTAACAGGGTCGAGCGAAAAGAGCTCGAGAGCATTAACCGGGCAGGCAACAACACAGTTGTTGCACCCGGTACAGCGTTCCATGTTTACATGAACTGCAAAAGCCATGCACATCACACACAAATTTTATGATAAAATTTGCCTAATTTAGAGGTAGATCCAGAACAGTAATTAAAGATTGTTAATTTCACCGACGATAAATCAGTAGTAATTAACGCACAGATCCCTTTTTTACAACAGGTTAACCTTATACCTTGAATTTTTCATCATGTTAACAACCGGCGAGAGAAAAATCATCATGGTCCGGATTTTGTTCCCGGATACGGTTGTATAAAACGAACAGAATAATTTCTTGCCTTTTTTACTGATGAGATTTTGGTTTCCGCGCAGAACATACCACCCATCACTAAGATGGAGCGGGGGGACCCCGTTCTCGGAAGGTGATATGAGATACGAGAAAACCGGCTCAAACCATGCCCCGTTTCCCGGAACCGTTTCCGGAAAAACCCGTAAAACCGCCGGTTTCCCATCCTGTGGAAAATACGTCCAATTTGGTGTCTGATTGCCCAAATCCGGGCGGAAACGCCCTCACCGAATGGCCACCAATGGCCTTTAAACTGAGGCTTTTTTCGCTACGTAATTTTACCCATCCAGGCCCCGGAAACCCTGCCGGAACGCGAATATGATGATCTTTTTTTTCCAGGGAATATTTTAGCATCAAGAGAAATGTTAAGAGAATTTTTCGTAATTTTTTTATTATTTTTTCTCCACTTTTCCCTGCATTTTCTCCTTTTCCCCAACGTTTGCCCTCACCCGGAAACACCCCTATCAATGCGGCACGTCCAACCGCTTAAAATCATTTTAACCACAAGATTCATCATATTCTGTAAATTCCCAGAAAATTTCAGCCGCGCACCGAATTTTCCCCGGCAAAAATCCCAAAATAATCATTTTACGGGCAGATTTTTTCTTAAAAACGATTCATATAACCCACAGGTTACGTGTTATTTAAATAGGCGAATAATCCAGTTTTGTTTATTACAATGTTCCGGGAAATCGTAGCGCACCTGAAAATGAGGCTGAAAAAGACGGCAAAGGCCATTAAGGCCGGATTTGTTTCCGTTACCTATCACCGGGTTACCCCCTCCGTTTCAGCGTACCTTCCGTTCTCCGGATACGTAATCCCAACCGGTGCAGTACAGGCATTGAACCTGGGGCTGCGGTACAGGATCACGAGCGGCCACGCCCCGATATTTTCGCTCTTCACGTTTTTTGGTAATCGGCAGACGCCGGTATCCGGTATCTGAGTAGTTCTCGCGGCTGCCATCCGACAGGGGACCTGCCGAATCAGAAAGCAGGCATACCCGATCGGAATTCCAGCCCGGGCCCTGCCCGGAATCACCGGGTGCCGTCGTCTTTTTTAAGCATCATGAACGAGTGGCGGCTCCCTGGTCCCGCTCGTTAAAGGGAAGAGTCGGTCGAACAATTTTAAGAAAAAATTGGTGGAAATTATGCAGAACACATCTGCCAACAAGCCCTTGAGGGTTAATCAGGCAACAAGAGAGGCGAACGAAAAACTGACGGGCCTCTCCATGATGGGAAAGATCATCGTCGAATTCGGGTACCGGAAGATCATAACAAAAGAACTGCGATCCCGGGTCCCGGCACGGAACAACTGCAGTACAATGGTGGCAGGGCGGAGTGCAGCATGACATCAAATGCGCTTCACACGATCTCGCGGAAGGCTGCCCATTACCTCAACCGCCGCGGCTACGATGTGATCCGGTCTGTCTTGCCCCGGGAGCGGGATGCACCCGAGACGTTTGTCTGCACGCGGTCCGGAGAGACCCTCCACGTGAAACTGATGATCTGCCCCAACACCCTCAATACGATCGCGGAAGTTGCCCGGTACGGTAAAGATGCGATCCGTGTCCTCCGGAGACTGATGAAAAACAATCCACCGAAACCCGGGGAGCACTACGAGATACTGGTAACAACCCTCGGGAAACATTTCCCCGTTGAGGTTCTGCCGGACAAGCTTTTCGATAACCGGACCGGTGCCGTCTTTACCCAGCGCCCCTTCGGGGGTGTGTGGGGATGACCAGCCGACGCTGCACCGTACTGGAACAGGGAGCCTGCGAACAGCTCAGGCTGAATGGGTATGAGGTCCGCATCGTCCCCAACGGGCAGGGGGACAAGCGGCTGCCCCCGGCCTATCTCGTTGCCGGGAAATCCGGTGAAACCCGCTATATCCGGATCTATAAGATGTCACACCGTCCGGCAACGATCGATACGGTGGAGCAATACTTTACCCGGGCTGTCCTGCGGTATCGCACCGAAATGGTACGGCACCCGGATTCCCCGATCCGGTACGAGATCTGGCTCTACAGGGTAAACCACGGGTATCATTGCTTTGCGATCCTGCCGGACCGGATCCAGGAAATTCCTGCAGGAGAAAAATTGCCGATGCGAATTCTCGTGGAGGAAGCACCATGAAAAATACCGTTCGGCTCTCACCGATCGAGCGTGCAGCAGCGTCACTGCTGGAAGAGAAGGGATTCGCAGTCGTGCCTATGCGCCCCTGCTTTCCCACCCCCCATAAGCCGGCCCATCTCATGGCACTGCGGAATACGACCGAGCTGCTCTACCTCAAGCTCAAACAGACACCCCGGCCACTCACGGGTATCCCCGCTGCCGAACAATTCTGCCACACCGATGCCGGGCTCCTACGGATATTATTTCCGCTGGGTTCAAAGACCATGGCTCTTCATCTTGAGATCTGGATCAGGAATAACGGCTGCTTTACCTGTCTCGAAGTACTGGCCGAGGGCCTCCGGGAGGTCTCCCATGTCTGAATGCTGGAACCGCTACGGGCAGGCGCGCAAACCCCGTAAGAAATTCCCCCCGATACCTTCGCAAGGGATCTGGATCGAACACAAGGGAAAGATCAAGGTGAACCTATGCAATTGACCGAAGCAATGCAAGGGAGCGGTCCCGTCCTGAACCACGGCATGTCAATCGTTCACCCGGTCCTTCCATCGATCTCAATCCGGGAGATCACGACCGATACACTGTTCCCGGCACATGCCGGCCATTCCAACACACCACCTGGCACATCCCGGCATGATTCGATCCCGGTCACTCCCGCGACAATGCCAGTACTACCGGATATCCAGAGACCCGGATGCGGTACGGCACCAGCGACAAAAAGCCACACGGTCGCTCCTGCAAAGATCATCCGCCCCCGTTCCGCCTCAGTCTCCCGGAGAGTTTCAAAGAATTCTCCTTTTGTAGAGCAGGATATCCCACTCTATCTCGTGCCGGCCATCATCGCCCGGGCCATCTGGCAGCGGGGGGAACAGACGTTCCGGATTTCTGTGATCCGGACGAAGCAGCATTACTACACGATCCGCATGAGGACTGCACGACCGGGAACCAGGGCGACCAAGCCCTGCGGAAAAAGCCGGTGTGGGAACAAGTCAAAGAAAAATCCCGGAAAAATCCCGAGCCAGCCCTCATCGAAACCGGTCGAGCTGCAGAATCCCTGACCGGGCTCCCCTTTTTTTTTGAGTGATCATACGGGAGTCATCTGCAACACTTTTCTTTTTTTGGTTCTGGAGAAATCCTGTTTTCCTGCGATTTGGTTTGTTTCTTCAGCAATTATGAGCGTGACCCCCTCTCTCCCCCAGAGTGGGAGGCAACCCAAGGGGAGCGTTCCCTTGACCCCCGTTTCGGAAGTCCAACCTCGTGAGGGTTATCGCTACATCGGGGGATGCCCGCGCGGCGGGGGCGGAGGCATCAGATGCCGCAGCTCCCAAGAGCCCGCAAGAGCGCTTTAATAAAAACCGGTGCGTTCTTGGTAACTCATTTTTCTTACTACTACGAGGAACCTCCGGCAGAGATCCGTAATTCTTCCCCTACTGTACCGGTCGAATGGTGGGATATCAGCAGCGGAAACAAAGGGGTATATAAAACAAAAACCGGCAATTCCTGCAAACCCAATATATGGCAGGAATTTTTAAACAGAGAGCCCGGGTGCACCGGTTCCCCCGGTTACATTTTGGCAAACGACATCGGAATGCCAAACGTGCCCGGTTCGCGCAATCCTCCCCAAAGCCCGTCCCTTTTTTCGAAAAAATGCGGGATTCAGTCACGCCGATACCTTATGAAATCCCATACTGGTATGTCAAAGGGCCCCGCGACACAACGGAGCGGTTCGGTGAACCTCTCAACAAAACGAAAGAAAAAACCGAGGAAACAATATGGCAGATTTCGTACAGAGCAATGTAACCAAGAGTGCGGTTCGCGAACTCGCAGAACCGATAGCAGACGTAGCGACCTTCAACACGATCGTCCAGTCGGTCATCACCGACAACCCGTTTGCCTGTGTAGCTTACATGACTGCCGGGGAGACCCACAACCCGGTTGAAAAGACCCGGGAAGGGTATACCGTAAAGATCGTGTACCAGGACGCTGAAGCAAACACCGTCGGCAACCTGTCTGACCGGTTCAGCACCATCGCCGGGTTCAATGCAGGAGCCACAGCAATTCTTGCTGACACCTCCCTCTCCACTGCTCACGGTGGAACACCGTACCGTGACACCGACAACGAAGCATACAGTGCAACCCTCCGGTGCCACGACGCGAATGGGGAGATATACCAGGTGAACTTCTCCCGTGACCGGGTCAGCATCACCTCCTACTCGGATGATGCAATCCGGACCCGTATCGAGACTTGGGCAGACACCGTGGCGGCACTTGCCTGAGAATCGCAGATGACGAAAAGACCCGGAGGGGAGGAGACCCCCCGGTCACCTTTTTTCTCCGGACCGTTCGTTGTTTGCCGGAGGGCCGTTATGGAAACCGAAATGTTAGCGATTGTACTGGGAGCCGTGCTCCCGATCTATCCGATGCTGTTTGCCATCTACCAGAAGATCGGCAAATATGATGAAGTCGTCAAGGAGTTCAGGAAACTCCGCGCTGAGCACGAACACCACAAGGAGGACTATCATGGAATTTGATAAGGCGATACCTGATACGGTGATGCAGCCGGTCGCAACCGTTGTCGGGTTATTCCGGGGTACCTTCAGCGGTCTCGAACCGCTCACAAAGGATACACCCCTCACGCTCGATGAAGCCCGGCGCAACCCGATCTTCTACGAGCTGGACCTGAACCCGGACCTTGAGGACACGGATCTCATCATCGATCTGTGCTACGACAACCTGACGCCGATGTGGCTGCAGGACCTGGAACGCGGAACGGATCTCCCGATGGGTATCCGGTTCTGGCCGCACTGGTTCGAGATCCCTGACTACCGGGAGATGCGAGACATCGACGGCCGGAGGGTTTATCCCCGGGCACCGGGTACCCACACGGTCCGGATCCGTACCGCCCGGAGGAAGATTGGGCAGCGGGGAATGATCCGGGACTTCAGCCCGGCAAACCATGGCTACACGAGCCCCGTTTTCGAGCTCACGATCGTACCGGGCGGGGATGATGTTCGAGAATGAGCTGCAGACCCGGGCCGCCATCTGCGGTACCGGTGTCCTGCTGGGGGCTGTTTTGGTGCTGGCCCACCTCCCCCTTCTGCTCCTTATCGTGCCGCTCGCGGTGCTCTTCCTCGGTCTCGTTGCGGACCCGGAGGAGTCGCACGCGGCCTGGTACGGGATGCTGCATACGCTCGGCATCTTCGATCTCTCTGTGCTGACGGATGCGGAGCGATTGAACTACGCGGAGAAGCGGCACTACTTCTGGTTCGGCGAGGTCGGGATGGCGGCGCTGCTGGCGGGAATGTTCGCGCTCCCGCTCGGGATTTTCCTGGCGGGCCGGGCGGAGATAACGCTCGCGTTCATCGGGGCTGCGGTCCTGTTCCTGCCGCTGTTTGTGTTCCTGCCGAAGCTGATCCAGCGGGCGATGAAGACGGATGCTGAGATTGTCATCGAGGCGTTCGGAAAGAACGAGCAGGTCCGGAAGGTATTCTGGACGTTGTTCGTGGCGATAGCGGGGCTGGTACTGGCGCAGGTGGTGGACCCGGTGACAGCGCAGCGAGTGGCAGGGGTGATAATGGGGATGGGGGCATAACCCTCATTTATCCTTTGTCAGGGAAGCTGGTAATCAGGGTGTATGGGACCTAATGGAAAATTAGCCTGATTGGATAATTGGTGTTGGAAAGAATACTATCCTGAAAAAATGAAGGTATATCTCTGCTATCAGGCGGTACAATAGTTAAATCAAGAATATGGATGTAACAGCCTCTCTATGCGAAGGATTTGAAATCAGGCAACAGATATAACAGCGATTTTTCAGCGATAAAAAAATAGGGCTTTTTAGATCTCATGATCTTTACTTAAACGTGCAATCATTGTTTTGTCGAAAGTTGATCCTATTTCCCTTACTTACCGCCCACCCGCCCAATTCATTATTTCCGGTCTCGCAGAAAGCCTAAACCATTTATCGGATTGTTACACTACCTGCCGCAGTACAGCTCGATTGCCCGCTCAATACAGGGAGATGCATCCATGTCGCGACCCAGTTTTTTCAGGCTCATCCCCTTATTGAACCAGGCATCTGCGTATAATGGATCGACTGCAATTACTTTCTCATAGTAGGTAACTGCGTTATCATACTGGTTGAGACAATCCAAACAATTGCCAAGCTCAACAAGTGCATGAGGGTAATGAGGCGAAATCTCAATTGCCCGCTGAAGGAACGTCACCGCATGCAGATATTCCCCCTCGTCTACTTTTTCACGTGCCTGTCGATAGAGATACTCCGCTTCCGGAGAGACACCATTCTTACCAGACCTTGTCATTTTTTCCTCCCGGTCTACAGAATTGCATTCGGCGTTTCTGTGACTGAAATGGAATTATCCAGTAGTTTTAATAAGAATTTGCACAATAGAATCGCTACATAACTCTGCGATCATGGTCTGCCATGCAAATATTTTTATAGTAAATATAGCATCACAATTCAAATTATTTTTAGCCTGTAATAGATAATAACTATTGATACGTTCATGGCAGCTTTTGATCAAGAGAAGGTCGATAAAATCAAGCAATATCTCCGGTGGCATCCCCGGGGCATGACTATCTCTGATCTCTCCTCCAAAACAAAGATGAACAGAAACATGGTGGCCAAGTATCTTGATCTGCTCCTCATTTCCGGCCAGGTGGAGATGCAGATCACCGGGGCTGCCAAGGTATATTTCCTCTCCCACCGGGTTCCGATTTCAGCAATGCTTGAATTTTCCTCCGATTATGTTATTGTGCTCGATACAGGACAGATAGTTATTCAGGTGAACGAACCGGTTCTTAAATTTCTCAATGAAAAAAGAGAAGCACTCATCGGCAAAAAAATCAGCGAGATTACTAATCCTTTCTTCAGCTGCCTCCCAACACCAGAACCGGTTAAAAACGGGCAAATTGCCGAGGAAAAGATAACGGAAATGAGCAGTCTGCTTCATGGAGAGACATTTCATTTCAGAGTAAAGCAGGTGCCGACAGCATTTGAAGACGGGGGCCAGGGGTTTACCTATCTTATCGAAGATATCACTGCTAAAAAAACCTCTGAAGAATCCTTAAAGATAAGCGAAGCACGGTACCGTGGTATCGTTGAGGACCAGACTGAGTTCATCACGCGGTTCCACCCTGATGGCACCCTCACTTTCGTGAATGAGTCGTATGCCCGTTATCTCGGGAAAATACCCGCAGAACTTCTTGGCAGGTTCCACATACCCGGGATTAATGATGAAGATTTAGTTATGCTGAACCAGGCACTTCAGTCCCTTGATAAGGAACATCCTGTTACGACTATAGACTGCCGGGTGTCGGACCCGTCCGGCCGGGTCTGCTGGAATCTCTGGACTATCCGTGCGCTTTTTGACGATAAAGGAATGGTCCATGAGTACCAGGGTGTGGGACGGGATAACACCGAGAAACGTGAGGCTGCAGCAAAGATCAACAATTACATCAAAATAATGGAATTCCTCTCGCAGACCGGAAAGGCATTCATGGACATGGGTGAAGGCGATGACATCTATGCATACGTTGCGCAGCAGGTTTATTCTCTCGCACCGGGATTTTTAGTATGGGTAGGTTACTTAGACGAACCGAACCAGAAACTCATTCTCAAAAGCGTTGTTGGAAATCCGATTGCCCTCGATACGATGCAGCAGCTCACCGGGATGAAGGTAGCGGATATGACCTTTCCCATCAATAAGGCTGACACGGCGGAGCTCATCCGGCACCGGCGACTTGTAAAAACTCCCCCTCTCTTTCGGCTCCTCCACATGCAGGTTCCCGATGAGAGATGCAGGCAGATCGAAGAAGCTGCGGGTGGCATCGAGTCCTACCTGATGGGACTCGTCTCCAAGGGAAGGATTCTTGGCGATGTCGGCATAAGCCTTCAGAGCGGTTCCGAGCTGCCGAACCGGGAACTGATCGAGGCGTTCATCCGGCAGGCTGCGATTGCGATCGACAGGAAGATTGCCGAAGATGCACTGAAAAAGAGCGAGCAGCAGTACCGCAGTGTGATCGATAATATCCAGGATATCTTTTACCGGACTGACCGTGACGGAAACCTGATCATGGCAAGCCCCAGCTGGGCACATATTCTTGGATACCGATCCCTTGACGAATGTATTGGCAGGAATATTGCGGATACTTTTTACCAGGAGCCGGCGAAACGAAAGGAGTTCCTCGATGCTGTTTGCCGGTATGGGGAGGTCCGGGATTATGAAGTAGTGCTGAAACGAAAGGATGGCACTCCCCTGTTCGTTGCTGTGAGCAGCCATCAGTACTATGACGAATCCGGTGATGTTCTCGGCATTGAAGGGATTATACGGGACGTCACCGAGCGACACGCGGCAGCAGAGAAAATCAGGAATCATATTGCCCAGATAAAATTTTTTTCCCGAAAACTGCAGGAGTTCATAGAACTGCCCCCGGCATCCGATATTTACTTAAAAATCGCTACAGATCTGCATTCACTCGTTCCGGATGCGATGATCATTGTCAACTCCCATGACAATACAACCGGGAATCTCACGGTCAGGTCTATTCTCAGCGATGCCGATCGTGATAAATGCACGCAACATCTCGGGCGGGTCCCTCTTGGCCTGAGCATGAGGTTGGATTATGCTGCCATCGAAGGTTTACGTGAGGGACGACTCCATAAATTGCCGCTGTCTCTGTTTGAATTATGTTTCAGGCAGATTCCGGAAGATATCTGCAAAAAAATTGCCGCATCCGTCAACATGGGGGACTTTTATTCAATAGGGTTTGTGCAGGGAGACGAGATCTACGGGAACGCAACGATCTGTCTCTATAAGGGTTCCGCTATTCAAAACCTGCCGCTTATCGAGACCTATGCATTCCAGGCCTCGATTGCACTCCAGCGGCGGGTTGCCGAAGATGCGCTCAAAGAGAGCGAGAGGAAACGTGCAGAAGATGCATTGAAGAACAGTGAGAACTATTTATTGAAAATTTTCAACTCCACGCAGTCCGGACTCGTGGTCATCGATCCGGAGACGCATGCGATCTTCGATGCCAATTCCACCGCTGCAGAACTGATCGGAACTGACAAAAATTCCATTGTCGGTTCAATCTGTAAAAAATGGTTCTGTCCCACAGAAAATGATCTGTGCCCGGTCATGGATCTCGGACAGCAGCTTGTCCGTTCGGAAGGTGTACTGAACACTATCAAAGGAGAGAAGCGCTCCATACTCAGAACCGTTGTCCCTGTGCAGCTGGGGGAACATGAATATTTTCTTGAGAGTTTTGTTGATATCACGGAGCGTAAAAAGGCGGAAGAGGCGCTCCGGGAAAGCGAACGAAAATTCCGGGCGATCATCGATCACTCATACCAGTTCATCGGCCTGATGAAGACCGATGGGACCCTTATCGAAGCAAACCGGTCTGCACTGGACTGTTGCGGGATACATGCATCGGACGTGGTAGGGAAACCATTCTGGGACACTCCGTGGTGGAGCCATTCGGAAGAACTTCAGGATCGGTTACGGGATGCCGTATCAAGGGCCGCTGCTGGGGAATTCGTACGGTTTGAGGCTACGCATCCCACAGCTGACGGGCATCTGATAAACGTGGATTTTTCCCTTAAGCCCGTTCTGGATGATCAGGGCGGTATATTATATCTGATACCGGAAGGTCGGGACATCACCGAACGTAAAATTGTTGAAAAAGCCCTTCAGGAGAGCGAGGAGCGACTCAGTGGCGTTGTTAAGAATGCACCAATAGGTATTGCATTCTCCGACAGTCATTCCGGAGTTATTGAGTATATCAATCCGGAATTTGTGAAGATATTAGGGTACACCCTTGACAGTAACCCGAATATGGCCGACTGGTTCGAACAGATGTATCCCGACCCTGAATACCGTCAGAAGTTATATGAAATCTGGATGAATGACATGCGCAGACTCGCCGGGAAGAATACCTATACAGATAATATATTCCGGGTTCGCTGCAAGGACGGGTCTGACAAGGACATCCGGTGGAGGGTAGTTCACTTCACGAACGGAAAAGCACTTACGATAACTGAAGATTTCTCAGGACGCAAGAAAGCCGAAGAAGCGCTTAAAGAGAGTGAGAAGAAATTCCGGGATATTGCCGAAATGCTGCCTCAATCGGTCTGGGAATGTGATGTTGGAGGAAATCTCACCTTTGCCAACCGACGCAGTTTTGACATGTACCGTTATGATCTGGAAGACTTGGACAATGGTGTGACAATATGGCAGATGATGCATCCCAATGACCGGGATAGAGTGAAAAAGGAAGTTTTTCAGGGTTTCAATCACGGCCCTCAGGAATTCCCTGAACTCTATCACTATACTGCGTTACGCAAGGATGGGAGCTCATTCCCTATAGAAATCTATGCAACACTTGTTGTCCGTAAGGACCAGATCGTGGGAATGCGGGGTATCGGGATCGACATCACTGAGCGCAGGAAGGCCGAAGAAGCGCTCCGTGAGAGCGAGAAGAGATTCCACGATCTTGCCGAGATGCTGCCCCAGAACGTCTGGGAATGTGATGCACAGGGAAATCTCACCTTTGCCAACCAACGCAGTCTAGAAATGTACCGCTACGATCCGGAAGATCTGGACACGGGACTGACCATCTGGCAGATGATCCATCCCGGTGACCGGGAACGGGTGTTTAATGACTTTGTTGAGGGATTAATGCATGAACCGAAAAAGTTCCCTGAATGCCACGAATTTACTGCATTGCGGAAGGACGGCAGCACATTTCCCCTGCTGGTGTATCATGTTCCGATTGTCCATGATAATAAAATCACCGGCATGAGAGGTATCGGGATTGATATCACAGATCGCAAACTGGCTGAAGAAGCGCTGCGCCAGAGCGAAGCGCGCCTGTATACCATTTTACACAGTTCCCCTATTCCGAAATATGTCATCGGTTCAGATTATCGCGTCATGTACTGGAATAAGGCACTTGAAGAATTCAGTGGCATTAAAGCTCAGGATATAATCGGGACAACCCGGCGATGGCAGGCAATCTCTGACCCCGTACGGCCGTGCCTGGCTGATCTCATGATTGATGGGAATATGGAATCTGTTCAGGAATGGTATATGAAAAAAATTATCCCGTCCAAGTTTATGGAGGGGGCCGTTGAGATGACCGACTTTTTCCCTCATGCAGGTGAAGGAGGGAAATGGCTGCATCATACTGCTGTTGCCATCAAAGACGGGAAGGGCAATATCCTTGGAGCGGTTGAGACTATTGAGGATATCACTGACCGGCATCATCTTGAGAAATTAAAATTCAATTCCTTCTGACTGACACTCGGCAGATCTTTTTTCAAACCTGTACCACGATAAACATCAAGAGTGACAGTCACCCGCTTAAGGAACGTCGTAAATCCGGGCTGTTATTTCACCCCACGCATGAATGAATTCCTATATTCTTATGATACCGTGTGAGGAATTTTATCCTGCCCCTTCCGGAATAAATTATCCTGCCGTTGGAACGGTATATAATCAGTCTTAAAGAGAAAATATCCTGCATGGGGGGAGGTCGTCAATTTTGAATGAGTTCTTGGTTCGGCGAGGTCGGGATGGCGGCGCTGCTGGCGCAGGTGGTGGATGCGGCGACAGCGCAGCAGGTGATTGGGGTAATTTCTACCACTATACTATAACATAGATGAATAAACCGGTTAAAAATTTCCCATCTCTTTTTTTATCCCATCTGATATACCAACTGATTTAAATCGTGTGCGATAATACATTGCATAACGATGATTGACCCCATCACCGCAGAGCAGATCTTCGATGCAGCAATCCGGATACAGGTTTGCCAGGAAAAATCCCTGGAAGTTGATTTTTTCCCGGACCGGGTCCGGGTGCGTCTGCCCCCAAAGCGGGTGCTGGCCCAATTCTGCTCGGTGCCGATGTCAAAAATGACTGCCATCCTTTCAGAGATGGAGCAGAATCAACTGATCGGTACGGAACAACGCGGGGGGATGTGGGCCACCCCGCCCGGAAACCGGATCATTGCTGACTGTCTTGCAGGGAAATACCGGAAAGAAGCTGAGGCCGTGCTCGGGCCGGTAGTGCTGGAAACACTCCTCCGGCGCCTGTCAGAGAATCTGGTCTTAAAGGACGGGGATGAAAATGAGTATCCACGCCTCTGTCAGAGACACATGGAATAGGGGGTCAGGATCCTGAGGACAAATAAGCCCTGTACGGGCTCCTTTTCCCGTCCCGGCAACCCCGTCAATACCGGAAAACCCCGCAAAATCCTTCTTTTCTGATCCTGTGGAAAATACGTTCAATTTTCGCTCCGATTACCCAAATCAGGGCGGAAACGCCCTCACCTGATGGCCGCTAACGGGCATTAAACTGAGGCAAATTTCACCACCTGGTTTACCCCATCCGGGCCTGGTAAACCCTGCCGGAACGCGAATGTGAAGGTCGGTTTTTCCGGGGTAAATCAGAAAAGGGTAATTTATATTGTTAGTCGATATAAGCCGGTCGCGGAGCAGTGCGAGCATGGCGAAGCTGTGCGACGCGGGCAACGGGGGCGGCGATTTCCTGCTGCTGTTCATTACATGCTGGTGACGCTCTATCATGTTCGTCTCCACGGGCTTATCGCCCGTTCCGCTCACATCACCTCCCTTGTTTTCCGGATTGCCCTGTTGATACGATGACGCCCCTGGCTTGTCGCACGGCTCCGGCGCCAGCGGTTGCAAGAGCGCACTCCTCGCATTTCGCAAGCGAAAAGCTCGTCGCTGTGTAATGAATAATTACGGAATTCCGGAAGGACGAACGGGGACTATCACCATTCACGGAAGACGGGAAGATAAAAAAAATGTCTTTACTATCGGGGACGATAGCATCGGGCTGCCTCCGGGCACCGATTGGAAAAACCCACGTTCGCTCGGGCTGAAGATCGTCTCCCTGCTGGTGCAGCAGGCCCGGGGCACCATCGGGCTGCTGCCGCGAAAGGGCACGGTCTTCCGGATTACGCTTGAAGAACAGCCGAATATTCCGGTTCATGCGGTTTCCGATGTGAACTGATCCTGTGGAGTATTATGCTGGCACATGCTGCTGAAACATGGAGTATTTATCCTGAGTGATCAGGATCGTGCCCATGGATGTCATAACAACCTACCCTGTGTCATGGAGGGGGAGATCCCCTTCCGGAATCTGCCTGCTGCAATACCCGTATTGTTTCCTCGTATTCCTTCAGCTGCCGTTCGATCCCGGCACTATGCAGTGCAATCTCGACTGCGATCTCGATCTGCATATCGTTATAGGGTTTGAAGATGAAGCCGGAAGGACTGGTTTTTTTTGCCCGATCGACAATCGTCCTGGAAGTATATGCCGTGGCATAAATGATGGGGATACCCCACCGTGACCGGATCTCGCCACCGGCAGTAATCCCGTCCATCTCACCGGTCAGGTTGATATCCATCAACACGAGGTCCGGGCGTTTTTCTCCGGCAAGCCGGATCGCTCCTTCGCCGGAATTTGCAATGCCGGGAACATCGTACCCGAACCCGGTCAGGATCTCCAGCAGATCCTGGGCCACCAGCAGTTCATCCTCAACAACAAGGATTTGTGGTTTTCCATTCATATGACATTCACGCCTGATTTATCGGATTCTGCAGTCCGTGGAACATGAATTGTGATTGTCGTTCCGCTCCTCCCCTCCGGGTATGGCCGGTTATATCACTCGTGCGAAGACCCCGGCCGGGACGAACCTGAAAACGATCGTTCCCCCGGTGAATGGCCGTCCGGTTCATCTCCCGGCACCTCCCGGTTTGTCCTTCCCATAATTATTGGGGAAGGATAATGTGAACTTCGTACCCGCAGTCCGGTCAATGGTAACCGTCCCGTCCAGCTGGTCAGTAAGCGTATTTACCAGACGAAGCCCGAGCGAGGCCTGGTTTTCCAGCGTGATATGCTCCGGCAGACCGATCCCATTGTCAGCCACGACAAATTTCAGGTACGCGGAATCCATGGCAGCACTGATGCTGAGTTTCCCGTCTTTCTTGTCCGCGAATGCGTACTTCAGGCTGTTTGTGATCAGTTCGTTGCAGATGAGACCGAGCGGGATGGCAGTATTGATGTCCACGGGAATCTTCGGGATGTCCAGATCAAGCTTGATCCCCCGCTGTGACGCTTCGTACGACTGGAAGAGCCCGGTTCCCAGTGCCCGGATATAATTCCCGATGTCGATATGGGCCAGGCTCTCGCCCCGGTAGAGCTGTTCGTGGACGAGCGCCATGGACCGCACCCGGCTCTGGCTGTCTTTCATGGCCTCAATGACAACGGGGTCGTCGAGCTTCCGCAGCTGGAGGTTGATGATGCTGTTGATGATCTGGAGGTTGTTCTTGACCCGGTGGTGAACCTCTTTGAGGAGCGTTTCCTTCTCGGCGAGCGAGGTCTCGATCTGCGCAGTCATCTTTTTCCGCTCGGTGATGTCGCGGGCAGCGGCAAAAACGCCGGTAATGTTCCCGTCGGGATCGCGGTACACGGTTGCATTATACAGGACCGGGGTTACCCCGCCGTTTTTATGCCGGATCTGAAGTTCATAGTCGGTGACGGACCCGTCCCGGAATGCCTTCTCGTACCCTTCTTTTGCCTTTTCCGGTTCGGAGAAATACTGCGAGAAGTCGGTTCCGATAAGTTCTTTCCGGCTGAACCCGGTCGCGAGGACGGTTGCTGTATTCACGTCACTGATAATCCCGGCTGGGTTGATGGTGATGAAAGGATCGAGGCTTGCTTCGATCAGGCTCCGGTTGTACTCATTGGCACGCCTGATCTCATCCTGTGCCTTTTTCTGCCCCGTGATATCATAGGCAATTGTGGATACTCCTCTAAGGTTGCCCCGGCCATCCAGTATCGGCGATGCTGTAAGGTATATGTCAATCAGCTCCCCGTCTTTCCTCCTGCGCCGGGTCTCGTACCGGATAACCGGCTTGTGATTGCAGATACGCTTCTGGATGATCCTGGTGTCATCCGGCTGGCCGGGCGGCAGCAGGACGGAGACGTTCCTGCCGATCATCTCCTGTGCGGTATACCCATACATCCGCTCTGCACCGGCATTCCAGCTCGTGATGATCCCGTCCAGTGTTTTCCCGATGATCGCCTCGTCGGAGTACTGCACGATGGCGGCCAGCCGTGCCTGGTCTTCTTCTGTCCGCCTGCGTTCCGTGATATCACGGATGTTGCCGGTACGGTAGATCGGGTGACCTTCGTTGTCCCGGGTCAGGGACATGTGATTGGAGAGCCAGCGGTATTCGCCGTTCTTTGCCCGCTGGCGGTATGTTAGTTCTTCGTGCCCGGAATCTGCCATGTGTAAAATACCGGCACGGAATGCCGGTAAATCCTCGGGATGAATCATGGAAAGCGATGTTTCACGATCCAGTTCCATCAGCTCCTGAACCGTATACCCGACAAGTTCCTGGACAGCCGGACTGATGTACTCGTACCGGCCCGTCTGCTCGTTTACACGGTAGATGACATCCCGGGAATTCTCCAGCACGGACCGGAAGCGTTCCTCACTCTCCCGCAGCGATTCATCAGCCTGTTTTCGTGCCAGCGCGACCGCAACAAGGTCGGTCACCGCTTCCATCAGCGCGATCTCATCTTCAGTGAAACGGGTGCGGTTTTTTGTGCCAAATGAGAGCGTACCGATGGTACTGTCCTGGTGCATAAGCGGGTGGCAGACATATGCGGTGATCCCGAGGGAACGGATCATGTCTGTTTGGGGATCGGCATCCTGCTGGACATTGCTGACGATGATCTTCGACCTGTCCCGGGCAACACAGCCGCAGACTGCGCTCCCGATTGCAAGCGGGGATAGTGTGCGTGCCGTCTCAGCAGAGATCCCGGCATACGCATTCAGGAGCATTGTATCCTTTGCATCATCGATAATATAGTTGAAAAATACGTCGCAGCCGAGGAACTGCATCAGTCTTGTGCAGATGGCAGTCACGATTTGCTCGGTCGGTGCATCGGCGAGGAGCAGCCGGCCTGACATGGCAAGGATGTCGAGTTTCTGTATCTCCCTTTTCAGCGCGAGCTCGACCTGTTTGCGCCCGGTGATGTCAAGGAGCGCCACGCCCAGCCCGAGAAACCTGCCATCCGGCAGCGTAACCGGATAGACGCTCTCCAGCCAGTATCCCGTGGTGCCGGGGGATGTATGGGACTCTCCCTGGATCTCGATGTTGGTGACCGGAACTTTCATGTCGCGGACCTGCTCGAAGACCGGTTGTACAGTGGCCCAGATCTCCGGGACCATCTCTTCAAATCTCCGGCCAAGGTGATCCACAACCGGAATTCCATTCATCTCCGCGAGATGCTGGTTGATGTACTGGTACCGGAAATCCTGATCAAGGAATGCAAAACCAATCGGGGCGTTCTCGTAGAGCGACCGGAACAGGGCAAGCGACTCTTCGGTTTTTATCCGGGCTTCTTCGGCAGCCTTTTCTGCCTGTTTCCGGAGCGTGATGTCCCGGAGAACAATCATCACAGCGGGACGGCCCTGGAACAGGATCCCGGTGCCGGTGCTTTGCACATCCACGACCGTGCCATCGAGACGCAGGGCCCGGACATCCCGGAGCGGCGTGCTGTACCCCTCCCCCTCTACGGCCCGGATCCGGGACGCGATAAGGTCCCGGTCCTCCGCGGGGATCAGGTCGAGGACCTTCTTCCCGAGGATTTCCTCCGGTATGGCTGCCCTGAAGAGCCGGAGACCTGCCGGGTTTATGTATACGTACACCCCGTCCTGGTGAACCGCGATAGCATCCGGTGAGAAATCCACGAGCCGTCGGTACCGCTCCTCGCTCTCTGCCAACAGCCGGTCCCGTTCCGCCGTTACCTGGAGTTGCCGGTGCAATTCTTCAGCAGTTGCTGACAGTTCCTCGTTGACTGCCTGCAGTTCGCTCGTCCGCTCCTCGACACGCTTCTCAAGGTCCCGGTTGAGTGCCCGGATCGCTTCGTCTTTCTCAGAAAGGTCGGCATACTGCTGCCGGATCTCTGCTTCGGAGGTAACAATCATGTCATAGGCTTCGGAAATAGTCTTTTCCGCTTCCTTGCGCTCTGTTATGTCCTTGATATGGGTGATGAAGAATTTCGGTTCTCCCGCATCATCGCGGAGCAGCACTGAGCTCACGGCCGCCCAGACGATATGGCCGTCGCTGTGGAGGTACCGCTTGTCGAACCGGAACACCTTCGTCTTCCCGCTGATGGTCAGATCAACCTGACGGTCGCTTGATGCGATATCATGGGGGTGGGTGACGTCACGGAAGGTCTTTTGTAAGAGTTCTTCTTCAGAATACCCGAGCATGGTGCAGAGGGTCTCGTTCACTTTAAGGAAGCGGCCGTCCGGGGCGGTCAGCGCCATACCGGCACCGGCATGCTCGAAAGCCTCCCGGAACTGCTCCTCGCTCTCCCGGATGCGGGTCTCCTGTTCTGCGAGTGCTGTGTACTGCCCCCGGAGTTCCTCCTCGGCAGCTGCGAGCTGTTCGCAGGATGCCTGCAACTGTTCATTGGCACTACGAAGAGATTCGGTTGTATGTCCGAGTTCTGCGGTCCGTTCCTGCACCTTTGCTTCGAGCCCCTCGTTCGCGGCACGGAGTTTTGCCTCAAGGCGTTTCCGCACCGTCAAATCCCGGAGGATGGCGGTATGAACCCGTCTCCCCTCCTGCCAGCGCCGGGAAATGGTCAGTTCGACCGGCAGGGTTTTCCCGTCTTTGCGTTTGCAGGTGATCTCCCGGGATTCCGAGATAGGGGCGAATTGATCGCCCGGATGTGGTTCTTCGTCTTTAATGGCCGTGATGGATTGCTTATCAAATGCCAGATCCGGAGAGGACGACCCGATCGCTTCGTCCCGGGTATACCCGAACAACCGTTCGGCCGCCGCATTCCAGAGAAGGATCCGGTTATCGTCATCGTACACAACGATAGCGTCATTCGCTGTCTCCACCAGTTGCCGGTAATTCTGTTCTGCATCGACAAAGAAATTCGCGAGAACGGTATCGAGAGGCAGGTGTTTTTCCTTTGATTCCCGCCGGGCAATCAGGACTGCATAGAGGGCTGTGACAAAACCGAGATACTGGACAAAACGTCCCCCCCATCCGATAAGGCTCCCGACCGAAGATGGGATCAGGACACCCAGAAGGCCGGTCGCGATCAGGGCGAGTGAGATCGAGTACCAGAAGAAGAAATCTGACCGTCGCCTTCGATACGCAACCATGACAAGGACAGACGCTGCTCCAAAGAACACGACCGTGTTTTCAAGGATGACCTGCCGGAGCATGGTAGGGCCGGTCCCCTGGACAAAGAAGAGAGGGGTCAGTCCCTGCATAGTCGTAAGGCTGAAGAGTGCCACGAAAACCAGGATGCCGGTATATGCTGCTGCAACGACCCGCATATCCCCCTTCTTTTTCCAGGGCACCGGGCCCTGCAGACTGAGGACGGCCCCGGCAAGGATTAAGATGGAACTGATGCAGGTGCAGGTATTATAGATCGTGACTGCTGCGTTCGGTCCCCCGCTTGTGGGAATGACCCAGCCGGTCACAATAGAACCGAGGCCGAAGACGAGCAGGCCGGATCCCATCATGAAGATGCTGGCCGAACCACTTTGCATATATGTTCGGCCCGCGAGATGGGCGATGACGACAGAGATGACGCCAATAAAAATGGTATTTAATGTCAGAAGCAGAAAGGGAAATTCATAGACTGTTGTCAGGTTCAGGGAGGCGAGAATTGCGATACTGCCAAGGGAGAGCGGGATAAGCACAAGGCCCAGAATTTTCCCGGTTTTCCCGTTCAGCCATCCGAGTCGTGTGTGCGGTACCGGATTATCAGGTACCGTGCCTGTTGCATCCAACCCAAATCCTCCTCAAAGACTTGCATAGAACGTGCGCATGAGGATCCTGGTCCTTTGTTGATTCGGTGGAACAGGTTGCTGGGGAACCGGGGGTCACGAGGATCTGAAATCAGATCGGGAAATGCTTGTAGATCAGTGAGGTAGTACTACATTGCGCGCGTTTCCTTTTTGTAGTGGAATATAAATCCATGTGCATAATTCAAATATATAATTTTTCCTGAAATGACCGGAATTTTGAAATTTTTACCAATTTTCCCTAAATAATGGCGAAATATGATACCAGTCCCTTGTTTTTTTCAGGAATTTCTCAAAAAATAACTCAACACGGATGACGGTCATCATTCACCGGAGGGTTTGAGCAATATTCCGGTGGACCGGACGATTTCGTTGGGATCTTTGAGTTCCCGGATCAGTTATTCAACGGATTTTTCTGCGGAGGAGGTATAATCTATTATTTTTTCTCGAAGGATGGCCTGAAAATCAGGGTCATGATCCCCAAGGTAAAATAAGCCCTGTACGTGCTCCTTTTCCCTTCCCGGCATCCCCGTCAATACCGGAAAACCCCGCAAAATCCTTCTTTTCTGATCATGTGAAAAATACGTTCAATTTTCGCCCCGATTACCCAAATCCGGGCGGAAACGCCCTCACCTGATGGCCGCTAACGGGCATTAAACTGAGGCTAATTTCACCACCTGGTTTACCCCATCCGGGCACGGTAAACCCTGCCGGAACGCGAATGTGAAGGTCGGTTTTTCTTCGACGGATCGTAAAAAAAACAGGCACAGAAGAAAAGGCTGTTCCCAGCCCTCACTCCCCCTTCCCGCAAAACCGCTCATCCGCTCGCATACGGGTGACAGCATCCCGGCAACCGGCAAACCACCCGGACTTCTCGTCAGGAAAGCAATCGAACTCCGGCACGTACGGCTTGATGTCAAGGAGGGGCGTGCCGTCAACTACGTCAATCCCCTCAATAACCAGCTCGCAGCCGTTCACCGCAAGGAGCTTCACGACCGAGAGGCCGATCGCGTTCGGGCGGCGGGGAGCCCGGGTTGCGAAGATCCCATGCGGTACGGTATCAAGAAATGGAATCACATCGAGCGCGTAACCCTGCGAACGGTGGAGGTGGTAAATCAGGATGATCCGCGAAAAACCGCACAGGTCGCGCAGGCCTTCCCGGAATTTCTCATCGAGAACAATAGTGCCCCTCACCCCGGCCGCACCCGCAGGCTGGATCGGCATACCAGCAGGTTCAGTGAACGGTGAGTGGATGATCCCTATGGGAGTAAAGGAAATTACGGATTTGGCATGTGGATTCATTGCGAGTCACCTTGGATCGGGTATCCGGAAGAGAGCAGATAGCGGATTACTCCCGTGTATGATCAACTGTCATCGTTTGTTTTTATTAAATAGTACACACCCATCATGAGTCGTGAAGAGGAACGACCGGGATTTTCCTGGACAATGAACGGATCCAACCGGATGGGTGTGCGTATCTCTGCTGCCCAGTCTCTGATGATATGTTCAGCAGACATGCTCACATCCGATGACCAGCACATCATTCCCAGGCATGAGCCCAGCGCAAATACACAGGCAGGCACCGATGAGGTACTTTGCCCGTTGCCGAGGTACTGGAACATAAGGATGATCGCTGCCACCGAACAATGATAGAAATGGAACTGTGCAATCCTCCGGTCGGATGTATCACAGGGCCGGATTGAACCGGATATTCTCGTTGTGCTGAATGGAAAGAGGTGTGTGATCCCTTTCCGTGTACACAGGTCCCCGACAAGGTGCAGGACCATCCCGAGCATAAGGCCACAGAGGAATGCAACGGGAAGGTACAGGTACGCGCTGCCCATAACAATGAGTGCAGGAATGAGCAGGAATACTGCAAAGATGGCCCCCAGGAACAGTATGCCGGGGACCGAGTGAGTCAACCGCTTGTCCCCGGCATGAAATGTGCGCCCGGACAGGACTTGATACGACCAGCAGATTACCGGTGTGCACAGGATACTGCTGAACCGGGTGATCCCCCACGCAACCGTCCGGATCTGAACGCCCTGCGGTTTTTTCATCTGGATGTCCGGCAGTATGGCACCTGTGCAGGCACCAAGGCAGATCACCAGTATGAGAACCGGTTCAGAAGGCACCAGCGCACTGCAGAGTATAATCGTGCAAAGGATTACGAGTGCTACATGGTGCCGGGTGATCATGAGTGGATTCTCCGGTAAATTTTCCGGGGATATGGTTGAGATCCCCATTCGTTCATAGCTTGTTTGTGTGTGCATGTGTCCACGGTGTGTGCAAAGTTTGGTGGACACCAAGTAAGTTGGGTTTTGGTAATTATAATATTTTGTATTTAACTTATTGAATTTATTAATATAAATTATTTAACTTCTTCCGGGAATATTGATGCAAAGATTTCTCTCGCCAGGGGTTCCGATTGAGCTCTGACAGGAATCAGGTACAGGGAGCAGTGGGCCGGAAATGACGTCGGGGAATGTACCTGTGCAATTTTTTAAGGAGTTACATCCGCCCCCGATTGGATTATTCGGACAGAACGCGAGTAAATTCTCGCCATTTGATAAATACAACTCCGTGCAGGGAAACAACCAGCATCCATTTTTATCCTTACGTATAGTACTGTCATGGGGAATATCAAAAATGAAACTGTACTGTGTATTAATTAAAAATACCTAACTTTAAGATAAAATAACAAAAGTTAATTTACACGCCACTCGTAACCTGTTATAAAATGGAACGATCCCTCATGAAAAGACCCATGAAAACCAGTCAGATCATCATCATTGGTATCGTCTGCGGACTACTCATATTCGCGACACTCTTTGCCGGGTGCACTTCATCGCCATCAGTGCAGCCGGTGACCCCTGCCGTATCAACAACAGCGGTTCCTGCAACACCGTCACCAACTACACTACCAACGCCGCAGGCAGTCAGCACAACAATAGCACCGGTTGTCATTGCAACAACCAGCACTCCCGTGCCGGCCTACACATCCTCTGAAGGCAATGTTGTAGCGTTTACCGCAGCTTCGCTCAAAGGCGTGTCCCCCAAACTGGCAGCAGACTTTGAGAAGATGTATCCCGGTCACCATGTGGTCTTCAACCTTGACGGCACGCAGGCGCTCAGGACCCAGGTAATGAACGGTGCTTACGCGGATGTGTTCATCTCCGCAAGCAACGCGTATACCACGGAACTCACCAAAGGCGGGTACTTTGTTGACGGGACGGTCAAACCCCTGACGTCAAATTACGTGATTGTCATCCTGCCGGCAAATAACCCCGCAAAGATCCAGTCACTTGCAGATCTTGCAAAGCCCGGCCTGAAGATCGCCATAGGGGATAAGAGCGTCCCTGTTGGCACAGCCACAAATGCCGCCATTGGCAATCTCGCGAAATCTACCTACAACCAGGACTGGAACGCGTCGGTAATGAAAAACGTGGTAACGTTCGAGACTTCTGAACCGGGTGTGGCAACGAAGGTAGCACTCGGTGAAGTGGATGCCGGGTTTGTGTACGAGTCCACCTACACAGCAGCCCCTCAAGGTACCTATGTTGCGCTTACTATCCCAAAGACAGACAATTACCTCCAGACGTACACTATCGGGATCATGAAACAGTCCACAAGCAAGGGGGCTGCATCCGATTTCGAAACCTTCATGCTATCCGCTGTTGGCCAGCAGGATCTCAGGGATTATGGGTTCAGACCGATCTCATAAACCTCCTAGCTTTTTTAAAATGCCGGAAACATAGTATGCGTAACAAAATTAGATCCGGAACAGCTGTTGCATGAATACCCCACCCATCGTTTCAGCGAAGATAAAAAGAACCTTAACCTGCATCGGAGCGGCAGTCCTGGTTGCTTCCGTCACGCTGTATCTTGCATTGCCGGTTGTGGCACTGTTCTTCCGGACAACTCCTGAACTCTTCTTCTCTTCCCTCTCCAACCCCGATGTTATCAGCGCACTGTTCCTCAGCCTGTTCACCGCGACAGTTTCTTTAGGAGTTGTGATCCTTGTTGGTACTCCGTTTGCCTATGTTCACTGTCGGAACAATTACCCGGGAAAAGTAATTGTCGATACCCTTATTGATCTCCCGCTCGTGCTCCCCCCCGCAGTTGCCGGACTCGCTCTCCTTGTTCTCTGGGGGCGGGTAGGTATACTGGGACAGTACCTTTCCTTGTTTGGTATCAACATTGCATTTACGACACTCGCTGTCATCATGGCCCAGATTTTTGTTGCTTCCCCGTTCTACGTGCGCCAGGCAAAATCCCTCTTTGAACAGCTGGACCCGGCTTACGAACAGGCCGCACGGACGCTCGGCGCATCCCCCCTGCGGATCTTTGCCTTGATTACCCTGCCCCTGACAGCAAACGGTCTTGTTTCGGGAGCGGTTATGACATTTGGGCGGGCACTCGGAGAGTTTGGGGCAACAATCATGTTTGCCGGAAATGTCCCCGGGGTAACCCAGACCATGCCACTTGCGGTATATCTGGGGATGGGTGGGAATTTTATGGTCGGACTTACGATCTCCATCCTGCTCGTTATCATCTCGTTTGCGATTATGATCGTAGTCCGGCTCCTTGCCCCCAGGGAGGTACCCCATGCTTGATGCAACAATTCATAAAAAACTGAGGGATTTTTCACTCGATGTCACCATCCATGCCGGACCGGGTGAGATTGTTGTTCTCATGGGGGAGAACGGTGCCGGGAAATCTACGGTCCTCAACATTATATCCGGTCTTGTAACCCCGGATGAAGGCTTGGTCTGTTTGGATGGTGCAGTGCTCTTTGATTCGGGTAACGGAGTAAATGTGCCGGTGGAAAACCGCCGCATCGGGTACGTATTCCAGAATTCTGCTGTCTTTCCCCACCTGTCTGTCCGGGATAATATCGCATTTGGTCTTCGTGCCCACCATAAATCACCGGTTTTTATTGAAGAGCGCGTCGGGTATTGGTTAAGTAAGCTGAACATCGGGGAGCTTGCTCATGTGAAAGCGGGAAACCTCTCGGGAGGGCAGAAACAGAGGGTTGCCCTTGGACGGGCTCTTGCCATCGAGCCGGCACTTCTTATGCTTGATGAGCCTTTTACTGCACTGGATGCCGAGAATATCCGATCCGCAAAAGAACTGCTGAGGTCATTTGTGACCGGGATGCACATACCCTGTCTCGTTGTTACCCACCGCATTGCTGATAGCCGGGATGTCGGCGACCGGCTGTACATGATCAACCGGGGATCCAGGGAATGGGAAGGAAGACCGGAGGATGTGGCCGAATGTACGTATCGTAATGAATCCGGGTAACCATCCGGGTTCATTGGCGTGATTACGTAATCTGTTGAATCGAAGTTGGGTGGCAGGCCGGCCGCGATGGCCGGCTGGGATTGAAAGCCGCTGGGATGCGGCTGAAAGGGAAACGTCCGCCCAGCGGTTCCGGTGAGCCGGTTAACTGCATCAGAATCAAGAGTTCATGAGAACAACTTAATTTAATTAACCTGCCGAAACTTTTTAAAAAGTTTTTTAATATATGAAACGGGATGTTGATTGAGTGATTATGGGCAAGAACAACGACATCATGAACGAGTTTGCACAGCAGGAGCTTAAGCGCGTCTATTCAACCTACGATGGCTGGAAAATGACCCCCCAGGCACTGGGAAGCGGGTATGACACCCTCGTAAAACTTGAGCGCATGGATCAGGGCCACCGCGATATCGTGAAAGTCCTGGTGACCTTCAACAAAGAGATGCCGGCAAAACTGGTTGAAGAACTGAATAAAAAGGAAAAGACAACTGATGGATCGGTACCCCGTTATGATGCAGCGGTCATTGCACCGGCGAATGCGAATACCTCAGTACTTCCGGCCGGCATGAAAATTTTTATCATGAACTCGTTTGCATTCAAGGGAAATGAGTTAACGTGGGTAAAAAAGAAAGTTGCAAAGAACCCGGTACCAGCAGCAAAAATTGCTGCCTGAACAGTCATTTACTTTTTTTATTGTCGTCATGTTTCAGGATCCCCTTGTGACAGATCCCTGAACTCTGAACTTAATGAATTTCTGGCTCTGTTGAAATCCTCTTTTTCCCATTGCTTCTCTATTGTCTGCGGCTGATATGAGGGTGACCCCCTCTCTCCCCTGGATGGGGATGCAGCCCAAGAGGAGCATCCCCTTGACCCCCTTTAAAGAAAATTCTCATCAACCTTCTGATGGTTATCGCAATATTGGGAGATGCCCGAGCGGCGGGGGCGAAAGCACGATGTGCTGTAGCCCCCAAGAGCGACTCCTGCTTTCCTTTTAGGATTTCAACAGAGCCGAATTTCTTTAAAACACGAGCACCCGCTGGTGTTCCGCGTCAACGAGTCCGGGCGGATAAAAGAAGATCTTCCCGAGGCCCGGGTACCCGATCTCCAGCACGGCGTTGAGCGACTTGTCTTTGGTGATCCCCCGCTTCTGGAAAGATGGAGTGAACGCGAAGAACTGGAGGTTTGCACTTCCGGCAACCGCGTTGATCACCTCCTGGATGCTATACACCGCTGAGCCGGGCTGTACCTTGTGATTGCCGGTCACGGCATAAATCCCGTCCTCCATGAAAACCACCCGGGTCAGGATGCCCGCATGAGCGCAGGCTGCGGCAAACGCAACCGCGCCGGATGCCAGCTCCGTGCTGTACGGGCTTTTTGTAATGAGGATGGTGACCGGCGGGGCTTTGCTCGTCTTTTCCGCCCTGTTAAAAGAGTGGGAAGAGTGGGCAGCACCCTGTTTCCGGATCTGGAGGGCTCCGGCATCGGAAGAGAGGATGGTGTGGGAAGCGAGGAAGCGGTCGATCATCTGATTGAGGTCGCGGATCTTGAACGGTCTGGTTGTGCAGGTCGAAATGACCGATCCCTGGCCGTCATCCCACGTACTGTAGCCCCGGGCGGTAGCACAGCGGCCGCAGGCCAGGGCGAGAAACCCGAGCCCGGCTGCGGTGGCCTGCTCGTTTAACATTGTGAGGCCATCTCCAATATTTTCGGCATCAGTCGGTCGCTGGCCGTGATGGCCGAGATGGATGCCGTCAAGGTAGGCATAGAGTTCCGCTGACATCCGTTCCTCAAGGGTTGCGGCAAGAAAGCGGAGGCCGTGCCATGCGGAGCGATGCATGTAGGGTGAAGCGGTCTGGAACCAGCCGGCCGTACACGGTAATGGCGGTTTGCTCTGCCGGGCAGCAGCGGCCAGATCCTTCCAGAACGAGGGCTTACCATTGGCACCGGGGCTGTTGGTGTCGATCACCTGGTCCGGGTATTTCATCCGGAGCGGTCCGATAGCAATCCCCCGCAGGTCCAGTTCCTGCCGGTCGCAGACGATCTTGACCGGGGTAAAAGAGAGGATAATGTTCCAGACCTGCAAAGTCTCGGGATCTGCAAGACTGTAGAGTGCGTCGCCGGTCAGGAAGAAGGTAAATACCGGACTCTCGCTCTTTTTCTGGTGCATCAGGGTTTCGGGGTAAAGCTGGACAAAGAAAAACTTGAGGGACTCTTCGATCCACGAAAGGCGCTCGACCGGCACAGGACTTGAGAGAAGGAAAAAATGCGCATTCATGAATATGGTCCTGCTTTATGCCTGCTGTAGTAGTGTCCTGTGCGTATCATCTTCACGGGATCGAGTCATATTCTGGTGCGAATCCACCGTCATACCCGGCTCGCGGTGATCCGGATATGGATCATGGTTGCCGCGGGGAAATCGCAGGTAATGATTAATTCATCGGAGGGGTTTTAAAGCCTTTGCATTTTTATGGGCCGCCCGCAGGCAGTGCTGGCCGACCTTGCCGGTAATGCCAGGTTGTTTTTTTGCTCTGTAGAAATCATCTGGTAATCTTTGACGCTCTCGGGGGTTTCACCCCCGCCGCTGAGGTGCCCCCGATTGCGATAGTGACGTATTACCGTAACCTCTTCGTCCCATCGCAATGTGCCCCGTCCCCCAACGGGGGACTGGTGGCATAAGAGGGGGGCGTCAAATTATATGATACAAAGATTTCTACAGAGCAGTTTTTTTAGATTAATGCCGGTACACGAGATATCCCCCGGGTTCGGTTCAGGTATACCTTGTTCGTCAATGCCGGCTTTGGCTTTGAGGCAGGAAAAACCGGTGTCCGTTTCCGCATAGCAGGCACCAGCAGGTACCGTCATGTGTACTGTCCGGCCGGAAGGGAAGATGCATGCACATTCCACAACAGGTATACCCAAGAAAGAAGTAAACAGAATATAGGTTACCATGACAGACGAAAAGATCCAAAAAGCACTCCAGGAAGCTGGCATTGATGAGAAGATTACCTGCCCGCAGGCATTTGCCATTGCAGAGAAAGCAAAAGTCTCCCGGAGTGCAGTCGGGGAATACTGCACAAAAAACCGGATCAAGATCCGGGAGTGCCAGCTGGGCTGCTTCAAATGAGCAGGTTCTTAAACGTTATCCCGGTAGCTGATGCAGTAGCTGCAGTTATCCGCATCTCCCCCTCTCTCGTCACCGAGACAATCCCGCTGGAGTTCTCGGTGGGCCGGATCCTGGCTGCAGCTGTTACTGCCGATACTGATATCCCGGGATTTGATCGCTCGGTTGTGGACGGGTATGCGGTCCGGGCCGCAGATACCGCAGGAGCCGGCGATGCGATCCCTGCCCTCCTTCACTGTGCCGGGCGGATTGCCATGGGCAGGCTAAATGCACATGGCACCCTTGCTCCCGGCACCTGCACCTATATTCCAACGGGAGGTGTGCTACCGGCTGGAGCCGATGCCGTGGTGATGGTTGAGTATACTGAGGAGGCAGGCGATACGGTGCTCGTGAAAAGATCCGTATCCCATGGAGAGAATGTTCTTCTCAGGGACGAGGATTTCAGACGGGGTGAGTGCGTCTTTTCTTCAGGCCGCCGGATCTCCCCGCAGGATGCCGGGGTGCTTGCCGCGTGCGGTTGTGCAGCTGTCACGGTAGCAAAAAAACCGGTGGTCGGGATCATCTCGACCGGTAATGAACTGGTGCCGGTGACCGTTGTTCCCGGGCCGGGGCAGGTGCGGGATGCAAACGCCTCCATGCTTGCAGCATACCTCACGGAATACGGCTGTATCCCCCGGCTCTACGGGATCATTCCCGATGAGAGGCTGGCTTTTGAAGCGGTCCTTGCCCGGGCGGTACCGGAATGCGATGTTGTCCTCCTTTCCGGCGGAAGTTCTAAGGATGACCGGGACATGACTGCCGCAGTCATTGCAGCCATGGGTGAAGTGCTCGTTCACGGGATCGCGATTGCCCCGGGAAAACCAACCATCATCGGCCGGATTACGAATAAACCGGTCTTTGGCCTCCCGGGTCACCCGGCCTCGGCGTTTGTCGTGCTCATCGCCATTGTCCGTCCGCTGCTCGACCGGATGCTCGGGATACCCCGGCCCCTCCAGCGGACTGAGCAGGCGACCCTTGCCGTTAACATCCCCTCCCAGCGGGGACGCGAAGAGTACGTCCGGGTCACCGTAGAAAACGGCATCGCAACACCGCTTTTTGGCAAATCCGGGCTTCTCAATACCCTCATCCGGAGCAATGGTCTTGTCCGCATCCCGGCAGGTGCCGAGGGTCTCGAACAGGGCAGCATCGTTGAGGTGATCCTGTGGTAAAACGTTACCTTTCTGTAATCATGCTTGACGATGCCCTCGCACTTCTCGCCCGCGAGTTCCCCTGCACCCCGTCAGCGGTGCAGGTCCCGCTGGAAGCAGCAGCCGGCAGGATCACGAAAGGTCCCATCTTTGCCCGCTACTCGGTACCGGAGATCCACCTTGCCGCCATGGACGGCATCGCGGTCCGGAGTGAGGACACAAAGGGAGCCTCCGAGCAGCATCCCGTTACCCTTCCCCGTGCCGCACGGGTGAACACCGGCAATGTGGTACCACCTGAATATGACGCGGTCATTATGATCGAAGATGTCTGGGAGGCAGATGGCACCTATACGATCCGTAAGGCTGCCTCACCGTGGCAGCATGTCCGCCCGGCAGGAGAAGACCTTGCCGAGTCCGAGATGGTGATGCCATCTGCCCACCGTATACGGGCGCACGAGTTAGGGGCGCTAGCCACCTACGGTATCACTCTTCCGGAAGTGATTGCGGTTAACGTGGGTCTTGTTCCCACGGGAAGCGAGCTCGTCCCTGCGGGAACCCGCCCGGCTCCCGGGCAGGTAGTAGAGAGCAACACCGTCATGGCAAAGGCCATGCTCGAAGAGGCCGGAGCCACGTGCACCCGGTACCCGTTTGTCGAGGACAAACCCGAAAAGATACGGAATGCCATTGCTGAAGCGGTGCTGCAGAACGACATCGTCATCGTCTCGGCAGGCTCTTCTGCGGGAACAAAGGACTACACCGCCGACGTGATCGCGGAACTGGGCGAAGTGCTCGTCCACGGGGTTGCCATCAAGCCGGGTAAACCGGTCATCATCGGCAGAATTGACAAAAAACCGGTCATCGGGCTGCCCGGCTACCCGCTCTCTGCACTCACGGTGATCCGGGAGATCGTCTGCCCGTTCATAAGGAACTATGGGCTGGTAATTCCCGAACCCGGGTCCATCCGGGCGCAGATCACCACCGTAGTTGCAAAGGAGATCGGCTCGGACGAGTTCGTGCTCTGCACGCTCGGGCGGATAGGCAACCGCTGGGTGGTCTCCCCGCAATCCAAGGGAGCCGGTGTCCAGATGAGTGGCGTGCGGGCCAATGCGTACATCCGGGTCCCCCGGGTATCGGAGGGATTCGACGCGGGCAGCGAGGTGGACGCCCGGCTTATGGTGCCGGCCGCCGAAGCGGCAAATGCTCTTCTCATCACCGGCAGCCACGACCCGGTCATCGACTACCTGGCTGACCTCATCCGCCCGCAGGGTATCACCCTTCTCTCTACGCACGCGGGCAGCATGGGTGGGATCCTGGCCCTGAAAAAAGATGAGTGCCATGCGGCGCCAACTCACCTGCTCGCCGAGGACGGGAGTTACAACACCGCGTACCTGGAAAAATTCCTGCCCGGCACTGATGTAAACCTCATCTGTGTGGCGGAACGGCAGCAGGGAATCGTGTCACGCGACGGGCTGATGTTTAACGATCTTGCCGGCCGGGCGTTCATCAACCGGCAGAGAGGCTCCGGCACCCGGATGCTTCTCGATTACGAGCTGAAGAAAGCAGGGATTGATCCCGCGACCCTCCCAGGATACGAGCGGGAGGTGACGACCCATATAGCAGTCGCTCTTGCTGTTAAAAGCGGGGAGGCAGACGCGGGTATGTGTGTCTACAGCGCTGCAAAAGCCCTCAATCTACCATTCGTACCGGTAGCACAGGAGCGGTATGAACTTGCCTTCCGCAAGGAACATACGGACGACCCGCGTCTTACTGCACTCATTACGGCCATTCGCTCACCCGCGTTTAAGGATATCCTCACCCGGCTTGGGGGGTACGATACAACCAGGACCGGGCAGCAGCGATCGGTCCGGTAATGCCGGGTGTAGGATTAACGCCGGATTCCGGCAGAGTATGAGTTCCCCATGGAAAAGATGGGGTCGGCATTTAATCTTCTCGTTGGATCGGGAAGGGACCGGTTTTGGTTCATAACATGTGCATAATATATACCCGGTTCATAACAGACTCTTACAATTACCTGTATCAGAAAAAATTATGATACAGATGCACACAGCATGATCCCAATCCAATAAACGGGGAATCTAACGGGGAATCCGTACTTTCCCATCTTTCCTTGCATCCATGTTAGAAAAATCACGAATGAGTCAATCACTTATGAATCAACTTTTTTTTAGGTTAACTATAAGTTAGAATATTAACCATTTGTTAATTTAGAAACCTTTAACTAACTTGCTGAACAACAATTTCAATTACGACGACAAGTGTGTGATACGCATGGCGTTTTCTGTACATATTAACATGGAGCAATGCACCGGTTGTGGCAACTGCGTCATTGCATGTCCGGTTGATGCTCTCGAGCTACATACCGTGGAACCGGCCAGTAAGGAGAAAATATACGCGGTCAGGAACGGCAAATCTGTTCACCTTGATGTCAAGGCTGAACTCTGTGCCGGCTGCGGTGTCTGTGTCAATGCCTGCCCCTACGACGTGATCCGTCTCTCGGGAAGAGGAGAGACGAGCGCAGCGATGCTGGTCTGAAGTGAGGAGTACCATGACAAAGAACATTACCCTGAACCTGATATCCGGCAGGACCATCCAGCAGGGCGTTGCGATCGAGGGCGGCAAGGAAAAGCCCCTGTACCGCACTGCCTGCGGGATCATCGAGATGGACCACGAGGACTTAAAGAAACTCGGTGCCTGGAAGAACACCAATGTCAAGGTCACCAGCGACCATGGCAGCGTTATTGTCAAGGCGATTGAAGCCACGCAGGGTCCTCACCCGGGCGTTGGTTTTATTCCCATGGGACCCTGGGCGAACTCGATTATCAACCCCAACACCTACTCAACCGGTATGCCCACATTCAAGGGAACCCCGGTAACTGTTGAGGTTGCCATCAATGAACCCATCCTCCTTGGTATCGAACTGGTGCAGAAACAATGCGGGGTGAAAGTAGGATGACAAAGACTGTCACTGATGTGATCTGCCCGTTCTGCGGAACCCTCTGCGACGACCTTGAAGTGGTCGTCTCCGATGACGGCAAACAGCTTCTGGAAGTCTACAATGCCTGTGTGATTGGGACCGAAAAATTCCTGCACTCCCAGGCAAAGGACCGCGTGACCCGCCCCCGGCTTCGCCAGGCTGACGGCTCGTGGAAAGAGATCAGCTACGATGAGGCAGCTGACTATACCGCCGCGATGCTGGCAAAAGCGAAAAAACCCCTGATGTACGGCTGGAGCTCCACCAACTGCGAAGCGCAGAGCGTGGGCAATGAGATCGCCGAGATCAGCAAGGCCTGCTGTGACAACACCGCAGCCGTCTGCCACGGCACGACTCTTATCGCCGTCCAGGATATCGGTCTCCCGACCTGTACCCTTGGGGAAGTCAAGAACCGTGCGGACCGTGTCATCTTCTGGGGATGCAACCCGGCTCACGCCCACCCCCGGCACATGTCCCGATACTCCATCTTCCCCCGCGGGTTCTTTACCGGCAAGGGACAGATGAGCCGCAAGATGATCGTCGTGGACCCCCGCTGCACCGACACCGCCAAGATGGCAGATGTCCACCTCCAGCTCGAGCAGGGCAAGGACTACGAACTCTTAAACGCCCTCCGTGTTGCGTTCAAGGGCGAATGGCTCCCTGACGTAGTAGCAGGTATCCCGAAAGAGAAGATCCGGGAAGCCGCAGACATGATGAAGAGCGGCCGGTTCGGGATCATCTTCTTCGGTATGGGTGTCACCCAGTCCCTGGGTAAGAACCACAACATCGATGAAGCCATTGCCGTCACCAAGGACTTAAACGAGTACACGAAATTCTCGATCATGCCGATGCGGGGCCACTACAATGTGACCGGCTCCGGAGAAGTTTTCGCATGGCAGTTCGGGTTCCCGTACTCGGTCGACTTAACAAGGGGATTCGCCCGCTACAACCCCGGCGACACCAGCTCGATCGACCTGCTGAACCGTGGCGAAGTGGATGCCATGTTCACCATCGGCAGCGATCCGGGTGCACATTTCCCCATCAGTGCCGTCAAGCATATTGCCAGTGTCCCCTCGGTCTGTATCGACCCGCACCTCACCCCGACAAGCGGCGTCTCGAAGCTGCATGTCCCGGTTGCATTCAACGGCGTAGAGACCGGAGGTAACTGCTATCGTATGGACAACGTGCCAATCGACTGCCGCAAGGTTGTTGAACCACCGGCGGGCATGCTCACCGATGAGCAGTTCCTCGTCATGGTCCGTGACCGGTTGAAGAAACTCAAGGGGGCTGCATAATCATGTCAGAATATATCATAAAGAACGGAAACGTCTTTGACCCGGTCCAGGGAATAAAAGGCGACAAGAAAGATATCGCTATCAAGGATGGCAAGATTGCTGACAAGGTATCATCATCAGCAAAGGTCATCGATGCAAAGGGTATGACCGTCATGGCCGGTGCCGTGGAGATCCACGCCCACATCGCAGGTCCGAAAGTCAACCTTGGCAGGATCTACCGGCCGGAAGACAAGCTCTTCACCTGCACCCCGACAAAGGGCATGGAGCGGATGGGCGGCGGGGCATCGATCCCGACCACCTTCAAGACCGGCTACGAGTACGCGAAGATGGGGTACACCACCGCCATGGAAGCGGCGATGCCCCCCATGTTCTCCCGTCACGTGCACGAGGAGATCCGCGACACCCCCATCATCGATGAGGGCGCATTCCCGGTCTTTGGCAACAACTGGTTTGTCTTAGAGTACCTCAAGAACCATGAAATCGAGAACACCGCAGCTTACATCGCCTGGATGCTCCGCGTCACCAAGGGGTACGCCGTCAAGGTCGTCAACCCCGGCGGCACGGAAGCCTGGGCCTGGGGACTTAACTGTCTCTCGGTCAATGACCCGGTCCCGTACTTCGACATCACCCCCGCAGAGATCGTCAAGGGACTCATCGAGGCAAACGAGTACTTAGGTCTCCCGCACTCGATGCACATCCACCCCAACAACCTCGGGAACCCCGGATGTTACCAGACAACCCTCGACACGCTGAAGCTTGCCGAGGGCATGAAGGCCAACAACAAGTTCGGCCGCGAGTCCGTGATGCACCTCACCCACTCCCAGTTCCACTCCTACAAGGGAACCAACTGGGGCGACTTCGAGTCCGGTGCCAAGGAGATCACCGACTACGTCAACAAGAACAAGAACATCACCATCGACACCGGTAACGTCACCCTTGACGAGACTACCACGATGACTGCCGATGGTCCGTTCGAGCACCACTTAACCGGGCTCAACAACTTAAAGTGGGCGAACTGCGATGTGGAACTCGAGACCGCAGCTGGTGTCGTGCCGTACATCTACAGCCCCAACATCTCGGTCTGTGCGATCCAGTGGGCAATCGGTATGGAGATCCCCCTGATGATGAAAGACCCGATGCGCTGCTACATTACTACCGACCACCCGAACGCAGGACCCTTCACCCGGTACCCCCGCGTCATCAAGTGGCTCATGAGCAAGAAGGCCCGGGACACCCAGGTCAACGCGTTCAAGCACAAGGACAAGGTCCTTTCGCAGACCAGCATCGGCAGCCTCGACAAGGAGCTCTCGCTCTACGAGCTCGCCCAGATGACCCGCGCCGGCCCGGCAAAGACCCTCGGCCTTGGCGGCATGTGCGGCGGCCTGAAGCCCGGCATGGATGCGGACATTGCAGTCTACAACTTCAACCCGGATAAGCCGGTGGCAGACCCCGAGGATATCGAGAAGGCGTTCTCACGCTGTGCCTATACCTTCAAGAGCGGTGTCGAAGTTGTCAGGAACGGCGAGATCGTCAGCCTTGGCAACAAGCGGACCCTCTGGGTCAATGTCAAGGTCAACGACAACCCGCAGGTCATGCGTGATATCAACGAGAAGTTCCTCAAGTATTACAGCATGACCCAGAACAACTACGAAGCGCTCGGGCACCACTTTGTCCCGAACCCGTATGCCTTAGAGGTAGATGCAACACGCGTGTAGGTGAGAAAAAATGGAAACTGTTACCATAACCATGAAAAACCCGCCCGCACTGTATCTCGAAGCTGACACGATCACCCCCGATACATTCGCAGGCAAAACCGCAGCCCAGATAGCTGAACTCCCGGTGTTTGAAGGAAACACCGCGTCAACCCTGGGCAGATATTTTGAGATCGCGGGCAACGCCGGTACGACCGCAGCGGACACAAAGATCATTGTCAAAGGCGATGTCAAAAAGGTCAAGTACCTCGGCATGAAGATGAGTGCCGGCGAGATGGTCATCGAAGGCAGCGCCGACCAGTATGTCGGGGCCTGGATGACCGGCGGCAAGTTGCTCGCGAAGGGCAATGTCGAGGCATTTGCGGCTACTGCCATGAAAGGCGGCGAGCTCATCATTGAAGGCAATGCCGGTAACTACCTCGGTGCAGCATACCGGGGCGACTGGCGCGGCATGTCCGGCGGAAAGATCCTTGTCAAGGGAAATGCCGGCAGTGACATTGGTATGTACATGACCGGTGGCGAGATGGTTATCAACGGCAATGTTGATGTTCACCTCATGACCCACGCGGAAGGTGGCAAGACTATCGTCAAGGGCAATGCCCCGAGCAAAGTCGGCGGCCAGATGGTAGATGGCACGATCTTTATCTTCGGTTCCATCGACACCATGATGCCCGGCTTCAAGCCCAATGGTGAAGTCGAGCTCGAAGTCGAAGGTGTCAAGGCAACTTTTGCCCACTATATCGGTGACATGGGCGAGCGCCACAAGAAGAAGAAAGGTGCGATCGTCTACGCGAACCTTTACAAAAAGATCTAATCCTTTTTTTTGGTTATTTCTCCATCCTCTCATTATCCGGGCAAATACCGGAACTGGCATGGTGTAAGAAAATAAAAAAAATTCCTTTGCTTTCTGCTTTCAATAAATCCTGTCTTATCCCACGATATCCATGATAATTGATTTGTGTCACGAGACGTTTGTGCGCGCAAATAAAATGCCCTTTTTTTTAATAAACAATATGGAGTTGATTTTTTTTCAAAGGTTAACAGATCTTATTCAGAGAAATAACCCCGTCGATAAATTTACCCCCAGTTATTCATCAATTTTTTAACATTTTTCATTATGTTTAAATACGGTAAATTCAGAAATTCTTTTGTTCGAGGTGTGAACATGGATTTCAAATACGTACCAACCACGTGTCCTTATTGCGGAACCGGGTGCGGCTTCAACCTTGTTGTAGTAGACAAGAAGGTTGTCGGCGTCCAGCCCTGGCAGCGCAATCCGGTCAATGAAGGAAAGTTATGTCCTAAGGGTAACTATGCCTGGGAGTTTATCAATGCCCCAGACCGGCTGACCAAGCCGCTCATCAAGAAAGATGGCAAATTTGTAGAAGCCAGCTGGGATGAAGCGTACAAGCTCATTGCAGAGAAGTTCAAGTCCTACAAGGGTGAAGAGATGGCATGCCTTGCTTCCGCCCGTGTCTCCAATGAGGAGAACTACCTGATGCAGAAGTTTGCCCGTGCGGTCTTAAAGACCCCCAACATCGACCACTGTGCCCGGCTCTGCCATGCGTCCACTGTCGTAGGTCTCGCCGGTGCATTTGGCTCCGGTGCAATGACCCAGTCAATTGCAGATATTGCCGAATCAAAGTGCCTCCTTGTGATCGGAACCAACACGTTCGAGCAGCACCCGCTGATCGGGCGCCGCATCATGCAGGCACGAGCGAACGGCGCAAAAGTCATTTATGCCGACCCGCGACTGACGCCGACAGGAAAGCAGGCCGACCTGTTCTTACAGTTCTACTCCGGTACCGATGTGGCATTACTGAACTGCTTCATGCAGCTGATCCTCAAGAACGGCTGGGAGAACAAGGACTTTGTCAAGAACCGGACCAAGGATT
>Ga0265296_1000949_pt1 | contig 36877 bp, 38 predicted proteins | sample MunlanPumphouse1_FD_189073 | JGI IMG/M metagenome (GOLD analysis project Ga0265296, IMG submission 189073) | Groundwater microbial communities from a municipal landfill in Southern Ontario, Canada - Pumphouse #1 | ecosystem: Environmental > Aquatic > Deep subsurface > Groundwater | place...
TGAAGCAAGCCAATTCCAGACGTATGAGAAAGAAAGAACAAATTGAAAAACTGATGCTGGAAATAGACCAAATGGTCATAAACCAACCTAATTAAAAAGTGTTAATTATGTTCGTGGACTAGCGCATCCTCCCCCTTTCCAAGGGGGAGGTAGAGGGGGTTGCCGGAGACTGACGTTGATACGTTTATTCTTTCGCAGATCTTATCTCCCTGAGAAGCTTCTGTTGCGTCCGTTTGGAAGAGCCGGCGATGAGATAAGGATCAGCAATGGTCCAAGGCTTTCCGTGTTGATTGGTCAGCGTGGCTCCGGCCTCTTGTGCAATCAAAACTCCGGCCGCCGCATCCCAAGGGTAAAGCACATTTTGGAGATACCCTTGGATCCATCCGCGGGCGAGCTCGGTAAGAGCAACCGCCGCACTTCCATTGACTCGTGTGTACCGACAACACGTGTTGAGATGTTGAAGCCACTGAAAGATTTCTTTTTTTCCTTCGCGACCGAAATCAATACTGATGATTGCTTCACCAAGCGGGTGATCTTCAACCCTCAAACGTGTGTTGGCAAACCAAGCGCCTTTTTTTGTTTGCGCCCAAAAGAGTTCATCACTGAATGGTTGATAAATGACACCAATGACAGGTATCTGTTCATGGACGATAGCAATAGAGACGGCACAGTAGGGGATATGGTTCACATAATTGATACTGCCGTCGAGCGGATCCACCACCCAGGTGTAGGTGCCTTCTTTGATGTGACCGGATTCTTCGCTCAAAATGCCGTCTTCGGGAAAAGATTCTTTGATACGGCGAAGAATGATTTTTTCACTTCCGTGATCAGCATCGGAAACGACATCGTCATAAGAACGTTTTGTATCCACCACGAGAGGTTGATGAAAACGTTTGCGCAGGAAGGTACCCGCTTCCATGGCTGCTTGTTTGGCGACAATAAGTCGATCCATAAAAAAGAGGATTAGAGAATCACACAAAAACGCACTCCAGACTGACTATTGAGGTTTCTCACGCCACATATTTCCAGGCGCATGGATCGGATACCAAGATCCCAACTCATGCGGGGAACACTAGTTTTGTGTGGAAAGTAAGCTCCCACAAGATAGCACATACTTTCTATCCCATTTCCCGCATCGTCTAACGGAGTTTCTGTTTCCATAAGATGCGTGATGGAAGCTGTGATCCAATCTTCGGGTGTCATCCCCGATTCTCCATAGCAAGGAAGGTGTGGATCACGTGCATCATCATGGAGCATACAAAGATATTTTTCGGGATAATCAAATGCTTCTATGTCAGAACGCCAAATTTTTTCTCCCCGGTTTCCTCCTTGATCATCTCTGGGAATAAGAGCGAATCCTTTGGGGTTTTGATCGCTGGGATCAGAAGGTTGTAAGAGGAGAACATTCCATCCAGGAGTCGTTGTGGAGTCTTGGTTTTGTTCCAAAAGGATTTGTTCTTTTGTTTTTGCTTGATGTTTTTCTTGATGAAAATTTTTGGGGTAGTAAAGAAGTTTTGGAGAATCTCCAAAATCGGCTTCCTTATAATATTCATCCAGGTCAAGAAATTCCCACCCATCTAAGTCAGAATGATCAGGGGTATTGGCAACGAGTCGACCAAAGGTGGGATGATCTTTTTTGTAAGATTGAAGGAAACGTTTGAATGTGGAAAGAAGGAGGTCAAGACTCATCCCAAACGGGACAAGAAGAAGTTTGGTGAATCCTTGTTCGCGTTTTGTCTCGAGTGTTTCTCGTTGTTCGAAAAGGTGCTGTGCGATTTGTTCAATGGTCGGAACAGGATAGTAGTTTCCGTCTATGGTCGGAAGGGTCCCGTCATTATCGAGAATTTTCAGATATTCAAGAATAGCCAATTGAGCATCATATTGTTCCTTGAGATGGTAAAGTCTTTCCGCATATTCCAGAGCTTCAGAAAATTTTTCCTCAAAAGGTTCTCTATTGGTGACTAAATAATTGAGACGTTCAAAGAGGGAGAGAACTTCTTTCATACGCTCTGGAGAAATCTTTATGCGATGAAGATACTCCCCAAAAGTCTCCGTATTTTTGAGCGCGTCATTTGGAATTCCAAACTCTTTACAAAACGCACGGATACTATCCAAGAGTTCATCAAGATGCTCATGATATTTTTCAGGAATTAGTTTATGAACGGAGGTGGAATCCAAAAGAGCCTCGCGCATGGTCGTCCCGGACAATGATGCGAGATCTTCTTGTATACGGGCAGATTCCGGAGATGGATGAAAAGGAGACATAAACAATTGTTCTTATTGTAAAGCAAAGGCATCTATTAAGCCACAAATTTCACTTTACCAAAGCTTCGATCGCGTGGACGCGGATTCATAGGTCAAAGGGGATGTCAATGGTGTTATCCTCACACTTCTCTTGTAGGACGCGGGGAGATTTCGTACACTGATGGCCGTAAAAATAAAACTCCAATTTCTAATATCCAATGTCTAATGATGGTGCCTGACGGCGATATTTGAAATAAATATCCCCATTCATTCATTGTCCGGCGGAGCCGGATCCGGCTTTGCCGGAGAAATTGGAAATTAGTAATTGTCCCGCCGTTGGACGGGATCCCGCCAGAGGCGGGAGAAATTGGAAATTTTTCCCCTTTTATGAAACATGTTTGGAAAGATCAACGAAGTCGGAGATCTTTTGTCTCTCCGGCCACAAAGAAACGATGGCCTCTGCGTGTCGCAGCCGTTGTGGCCCTTCTTGCAACCTTGGGTTTTGCCGCCATAGACTTCCCGGGCATTTGGAATAAAGGAGCACAATTTGCTTTTGCCAAAACCGGCATTGCCATTCCCACCTTGCAAGAAAAATCTTTTCGTTTGGGATTGGACCTTCAAGGAGGAGCCCATCTTGTCTATGAGGCGGATATGAGCGCCATTCCGGAGGAAGATCGCGCCGATGCTCTCAACGGAGTGAAAGATGTGATTGAGCGGCGCGTCAATACCTTTGGCGTTGCCGAGCCTGTGATTCAAACGACCACCACAGGCGGCACCTATCGCATTATTGTGGAGCTGGCAGGTGTCACGGATATTTCAGAGGCCATTCAACAAATCGGAGAAACTCCGGTATTGGAGTTTAAAGAATCTGTGCCGGAGGCGGGGCGCGAATTGACGCCGGAGGAACAAGCACAATTGGAAGAGATGCAGACGCAAGATCGCACAGCGGCACAAGCTGTTTTGTCGCGCGCACGCGCAGGCGAAGATTTTGCCACGCTCATGGCAGAAAACAGTATTGTCCAAAATGGAGCCCTGACGGGAATCACCAAAGAGGATTATCTTTACGGTTCGCTTGTGGAGGCCATTCAAAACGCCTGGACGACTCCCGGACATATTGTGCCGCAACTTGTGGAGGCGTATGAAGGTCTCACGATCGTAAAGTACGTACAGACCTCAAAAATTACCGAATCTCATTTGTCTCACATTTTGATTTGTTATGAAGGAGCGATGGGTTGTACCACCGGGCTTCCTGAAGTGGAGGCAAACATTCAGATTGGAAAATTAAAAGAGCAAGCCACACCCGAAAATTTTGCCGAGCTTGCAAAACAATATTCGACGGACGGCTCTGCTTCCGGTGGAGGCGATTTGGGATGGGCTGCTCCGGGACAAATGGTGGCGCCTTTTGAACTGGGGGCCCTGCAAACTCCGGTCGGTGGCATTTCCGATCCTGTTAAAACCGAGTTTGGCTATCACCTCATCTATAAACAAGAGGAACGACAAACCGATGCCTATGATCTGGAAAGGATCGTCATGAAGCTCGCGCAAGAGTCTGACATTGTTCCCGATGTCCCTTGGAAAAACACCGAGCTTTCAGGAAAACATTTAAAGCATGCGGGTGTTGAGCTTGATTCCAGCACAGGGGTTCCTCATGTCGCTTTGCAATTCAACGATGAAGGAGCAAAGCTCTTTGGGGATTTGACGGCGGCTCATGTGGGAGAACCCATTGCCATCTTTTTGGACGGAGAAATTATTTCAAGCCCGGTTGTTCAAGCCGCGATTTATGGAGGGCAAGCCATTATCACAGGAGATTTCACTTTGGATGAAGCCAAACTCTTAGCACAACGCCTCAACGCCGGTGCTCTTCCGGTTCCTGTTCATCTTTTGTCTCAGCAAACCGTCGGACCAATCCTTGGCGCTGTTTCACTTGAGAAAAGTGTGGTGGCGGCTTGTTTGGGATTTTTGCTCGTTGTCGTGTTCATGATCGCCTATTATCGCCTTCCCGGCGTGATCGCCGCACTGGCTCTCACTCTATATCTGTTCTTAAACTTGGCCGCTTATCGCATCTTTGGCGTGACGGTGACCTTGGCCGGTATCACAGGTTTTGTGCTTTCTTTGGGGATGGCCGTGGATGCCAACGTGCTTATCATCGAGCGACTCAAAGAAGAACTGAAAGCCGGACGTGATCATCATGCGGCAACCGATGAAGCTTACCGCCGCGCCTGGCCGGCCATTCGAGACGGAAACTTTACCACCCTTATTGCGACCGCCATTTTGTACACATTCAGTTCCAGCTTTATCCAAGGATTTGCGCTCACCTTGTCGATTGGAGTGATCTTGAGCATGTTTACCGCCATTATTGTTTCTCGCGTGTATCATAAAAACATCATTACTTGGCCGCGTTTGACAAAGCGATCATGGCTTTTCGGCCATCGTCATGAACCTTTATCCTAATATGTCTATTGTTTCTTTACGCCACATTTGGTTTGGGATAGGAGCGGCCATGGTTGCCGGTTCCTTGATTGCCGTTTTAATCCTGGGGATCCGATGGGGGATTGATTTTACCGGAGGAAGCCTTTTGGAAGTCACTCTTTCACAGGCAACCGATACGGCCGGCATTCGTTCAACCTTGGAGACGGCAGGGTATACAAATTTGCAGGTGCAAGAGACAGGGGATCAAGGATATTTGATTCGTACCATAAATTTACCCGAGGAATCTCACCAAGCTCTTTTGGAAACATTGCGTCAATCTTACGGAGGAGCGGAAGAATTGCGTTTTGATTCGATCGGTCCGGTGATCGGGCAAGAACTTAAGCATACGGCGACCTGGGGAGTCATTTTGACCCTCGCATTGATTGGGATTTATATTGCGTTGGCGTTCCGAAAAGTCTCTCGACCCATCGCTTCTTGGAAGTATGGATTGCTCACGATCGCCTGTGCCTTTCATGATGTCTTGGTGATGGTGGGTGTGTATGTCATTGCGGGTTACTTTCTTGGCTGGGAAGTCAACGCCACCTTTGTTGCCGCGGCACTTACGGTCCTGGGATATTCCATCAACGACACGGTGGTTGTGTTTGATCGTATTCGTGAAAATCTTGCTAACCGTATAGGAAAGGATTTTGAAGAAACCGTGGACTTGAGTATCAAACAAACTTTGGCGCGATCCATCAATACAAGTCTTACGACGATTCTCGTTATTTCCGCGGTTTTGATTTTTGGTGGAGATACCACGCGACCGTTTGCCTTTGCTCTCATGATTGGGATTGCCGCCGGATCGTATTCCTCGATTTTTCTTGCAAGCCCTGCGCTCGTGGCATGGGAAATGGGAAAGAAGAGGAACGGGTAACAACAGCGCACAGGAGAATGTAAAACCGAGGAACCCCCTCGGTTTTTGTGTTATACTGGAGGCATTATGTTGCCTTTGCTTGTCACGACGGTGGCGCATGACCTTGCTCCGTCATTTTGGCAGCAACCCATTGATGTCATTTTGAACCAAATTCTTCTTTGGTTCGGTTGGATTCCCATCGCCATTGTTTTGTTATGGGGATTTTCACAGATGTGGCTTAATTATCGTCAAGGGTTGTATCAAAAGAAACTGCGATGGATTCTTTTGGCGATTGACGTTCCTTCTGCCACGGAACAATCTCCGAAAGCCGTGGAAAATCTTTTTTCCGGAATTTATGGCGCGCGTTCCACCATGCTTTGGAAGGATAAATGGATTCTTGGAAAACTCGAGCCGGTTTTTTCTTTGGAGATCGCATCGACCGAAGGGTATATCCAATTTTATATTCGCACCGAGGATCGTTTTCGTGATTTGATCGAGTCTGCCATTTATGCGCATTATCCGGATGCCCAGGTTGCGGTCATAGAAGATTATACCAACATCATGCCTACCATCTATCCCAACGACGAGTATGACATGTGGGGAGTGGAGCACGTCTTAAAATCCGATTACATTTTTCCGATCCGGACCCACATGGATTTTGAGGATAAAGTGGCCGGAGAATTGAAAGATCCGTTGGCGCAGATTTTGGAACAGTTGTCGCGCATGGGACCGGGAGAGCATCTGTGGACCCAAATATTGATTCGTTTGGAAGGAAATGATTGGAAGAAAAAAGGAGAGAAGTATATCAACAAAACGTACGGGGTGGAGGAGAAGAAAAAAGTTGGAATGTTTGAACAGCTTGCAAAAGGAATATTGGAATTGCCCAGTGGGGTCACGGAGCAGTTGGCAGGATTCAAAATCACCGATGTTCTTTTTGGTGCGGAACCGGAAAAAAAGGAAGATGACATGTGGAGGGCTTTCAAGATTACGGCCATGGAAAAAGAATCCGTGGATTCTGTGTTGCGTAAAATCGGTAAAATAGGTTTTGGGGTAAAAATGCGCACGGTCTATTGCGCACGCAAAGGAGTGTACGCGCTTTATAAACGCGCTCCTATTGTGAAAGGACTCTTTCATCAATTCGCGCATTTAAACTTGAACGCCTTCAGTTTGTATCCGCCTTCCATTCCTCGGGATGATTATTTTTGGCAACGGTGGACCCTCATGAAGAAAAAAGGAATTCTCGCGGAAGCATTTAAGGAACGCAGTTTTAGCAAAGGAGCCAATCAGTTTTATTTGAACGTTGAAGAAATCGCTTCCCTTTGGCATTTCCCTCCGATTACCATCAAAGCTCCGCTCATCAAAAAATCCGAAGCAAAACGCGGAGAACCGCCTGTGGGATTGCCTATCACCTTGCCCGGAGCCTTGGAAGCCGGTCTTCCCGGTATGCCTGTAAAAGGGGAAGAATTGTTCAGATCTTTGCCACCCCTCACCCCTGCGGAAGATGAACAAGAAATTTCCGTCGTACAGCTTCCCGCTTCAGAAATGCAAGGGCAGATCAAGGAAACAACCGCTCCTTCTTCGCGTATCCAACCCCTCAAAGATGATGAGATTGCTGTTTTTTCCGCTCAAACACCCATGGTGTCAATTCCTTCCGGCAGGCGTCCACCCGATTCTTCCTCGGAGCGTGCCGAGGAAAAAGGCTACATTCCTCCTAACCTTCCTGTCTAAGCTCTATGTCTTACGATGAGAATCATGAAAAAGAAGTGACCTATTTTGCGCGGACAAATTTTCGCAATCAAATGATTAAGTTTGGCATTCGCACCGATGACCGGCGCCGGCATGTGTATGTGCTTGGAAAGACCGGCATGGGAAAAACGGTTTTATTGGAGAACATGATTCTTTCGGATATTTACGCGGGGCACGGCTGTTGCTATGTGGATCCGCACGGGGATACGGCCGAGAAGCTTATTGATTTTATTCCCAGTCATCGCATCAATGATGTCATCTATTTCAATCCATCGGATATTGATTATCCGATAGGGTTTAATATTTTGGAAGCGGTGGATGAACGCCACAAGTCTTTGGTGGCAAGCGGAATGATGAGCGTCTTTAAAAAGATTTGGGAAGACCAGTGGTCTTCCCGCATGGAATATATTTTGAACAATACGATTTTGGCCCTGTTGGACAATCCGGGTTCCACGCTTTTGGGCATCAATCGATTGTTGTCTGATGCGGATTATCGCAAACGGATTGTGGGAAATGTGAAAGACCCGATCGTCAAGCAGTTCTGGCTTAAAGAGTTTGCTTCTTATAATGAAAAATACGCGCAAGAAGCGGTCGCACCTATTCAAAACAAAATAGGTCAATTTTTATCTTCCGCCGTGATTCGCAATATCGTCGCACAGGTAAAATCCACGATTGATGTGCGCGGCATGATGGATGAAGGAAAGATTTTTATCATCAACTTGTCCAAGGGGCGTATCGGGGAAGACAGCATGCGACTCATGGGAGGACTCCTTATCACCAAAATGCAATTGGCCGCCATGGAACGCGTGGATATGGCCGAGGCGGATCGCAAAGATTTTTACATGTATGTGGACGAGTTTCAAAACTTTGCCGTGGAATCATTCGCGTCCATTTTGTCCGAGGCGCGTAAATATCATTTGTGTCTCATCATGGCCCATCAATATATCGCCCAGTTGACCGATGTGGTGCGCGAGGCGGTCTTTGGAAACATGGGAACCATTATCACTTTTCGTGTGGGCGCTCCGGACGCGCAATATATGGAGACGGAATTCGGTCCGCGCTTTTTGCCGGAGGATCTGATCAATATTCCCAAGTACAACATTTATCTCAAGTTGCTTATTGAAGGGGTGACAAGCCAACCGTTTTCCGCCACGACCTTGCCGCCGATTGCGGAGCGCATGCATTCGGAAGAAAAGGTGATTCGCGTTTCGCGCGAACGCTATTCCAAGCCGCGGATGGAAATTGAAGATAAGATTTTGAAATGGAGCGGCATGGATGACGTGAATATCGATGATGCCCTGCAGGAAGCGGAAGAAAAGAAAAAATCCGTCAAAGATTCTCGCAAGCCGCGATTTGAATATACTTGCACCGAGTGCGGAACGCAGGTGGTGTTGCCTGTGGAATTGGATCGTTCCCGTCCCATTTATTGTGATGATTGCATTGAGAAGATTCGGGAACGTCGCAAGGGAGGGGGAGGAAGAGGACCGGGTGGAGGAGGGGATCGTCGACCGATGACAACTCCATCTTCACAGCCACCGCGGCCGGAGGTGAAAATTACCGAAGGGGAGTTTGTACAAAAAATTTCGCAAGAGCCTGCGATTTCTTTAAGCGCGCTTGCCAGTCGTGCGGATGTAAAACCACCGGAGGATTCAAAACAAAGATCAGAGAAGAGGGAAGAAGAGCGGACGCAAGAAAAAGAACCCGAAAGGGAAATAAAAAGAGAACCAACACCCCTTGCATCAATTCCCGCGCCAAGACCCGTGCAAACACAACAACCATCAAGACCTGCACAAAATTCGGGGACTTCTTTTCGAGGCGGGGATCGCAGACGCGATGATCGCAGACAGGAGGATCGGTCCAGAGACAGGAGACCTTCCGGGAATCCCTCTTCCGCAAGAGGAGACCAACCGGAACGAACATCAGCGCCTCCACGCACATCATCATCAACTTCGCAGCGTCCGTCATCTCCTCGTCCTGTTGTGATACCTCAACCGACAGCACAACCCGTGAAAGAAATTTCTTTATCTGTGCTCGCTCCTCCTGCGCCAAAACCTACGACGCCTTTGTCGGGAAATATTCCTCCGGGGAAATCCGTTTCGTTTGAGTAATATGATCAAGCGTGTGACATTTGAGACTCAAGACGGCGTGACGATCGCGGGAGATTTGTACAAAGGAGATTCGAGGTTTGCTTTATTGCTTCATGCCATGCCGGAGACCAAGGAAAGCTGGCGTGTTTTTGCCGAGGTTTTGAGTAAAAAAGGCTTTACGGTTTTGGCGATTGATGAACGCGGACACGGAGAGAGCACGATGGGAGGAAGGTTGGATTATCGCCGATTTACACCGGAAGAACAGCAAGCCAAACAATGGGACGTGGAGGCGGCGTTTGATTATTTGCAAACTCTTGGTGCTCGGGAAGAAACAACCGTTGTTGTAGGGGCTTCGATTGGGGCCAATTTGGCATTACGGTTTCTTGCAGATCATCCAAAGAGTCCTGTGGCGATCGCTTTATCTCCGGGACTTGATTATCGCGGAGTAAAAACGTTAGAGGCTGTAAAACATCTTGCGTTGGATCAACAGATCATCATTGTCGCAAGTACGGATGACGAAGAATCTTACAAAGACTCGCAAACCCTTGTTTCTGCGCGTTCCGCTCAAGTCACGGGAATTTTTTATGAGAACAGTGGACACGGGACAGCCATGTTCAAAAATCAACCCGGCCTTATTGATCAGCTTCTTTCTTATCTTCCATGAGTCTTCTTCACGCATTCATTCTTGGTTTAGTCCAAGGCATTGCCGAATTTCTCCCGATCTCAAGTTCGGGTTTTTTGGTATTAGTACCGGAGTGGCTTGGATGGCCGCAACAAGGGTTATCGTTTGATGCGTTTATTCATTTGGGAACATTGGCCGCTGTCCTTGTCGCCTTATCAGGAGATGTTGGACGGATCGTATGGGGGGTCGTTAAGCGTGATCGGTTGTGGGGAGGATTGGGGTGGAAGATTATTTTGGCGACTATTCCGGTTCTTCTGGTTGGATTTTTTGCACAAGATTTTATTGAGACAACATTTCGCGCGAAAGAATGTGTTGCCGCATCGTTTATCGTGTGGGGGATTGTGTTGTTTGTGACAGACCGATGGGGAAGGAAGAAACATGCGCCGGTTGAAAAAATTTCTTGGAAGCAGTCCTTGACGACAGGATGTGCTCAAGTGATTTCTTTGATTCCGGGAACGTCTCGATCTGGGATTACGATCAGTGCCGGACTGGCAACCGGACTTTCTCGTGAGACAGCAACACGTTTTTCTTTTCTTTTGGGAATTCCGGCAATTGCGGCCGCGGGCGGATATCATCTTTTGCAATTATGGGAGAAAGGAAGTGTTGTTGAATGGCTGCCGATTCTTGTGGGATGGCTCACGGCTTTTTTTTCCGCGTTTATCACGATTCGGTTATTGTTAATTTTTTTGCGTCGGGCAAGTTACGCGTGGATCGCCGTTGCCCGCGTTGCTCTAGGTATTTTCATCCTCTTTTTTTAGAGACGGGGTCAGGCCTGGTTATCGACTTTCTATGAAAAAGTCGATAACCAGGCCTGACCCCTAAGCCTGACCCCTAAGCATTGACAAGGGGAAGGAAAGTTGATGAAATGCTTTTACGTTCCTTTCAACCTCTTTTGAGGAGCAACCATGCAGACGGCATCTTTCAAAAGCATCCGGTGGTTTTTCGCAGGGTATCGTCCCTTTGTGCATGTTCCTCTTTTTTGTTTCCTCCTTTGTTTTGTGCTCACGTGCACCTTCTCTTCGATCACTCGTTGCAACGGAGAGCTGATTCCATTTTTTTTGGAGGGAGTATTGAGAGGGGCATTCGCCTTGATGATCTCTGCTGTGCTAATTTTTCTCGTTTGGGGAAGCGGGGTGAGTTGTATTGGTCTTGCTCCTGTCTTTTCCAATTATTGTGAAACGGTATTTCCGAAATGGGGAGTCCATAAGACTTGGATGAACGAGCCCCTTTCTTTTAATGAAGGGAACAGTACCATTTTTCCATGGAAAGTAAGTCTGTATTTGACACTCTTTATGACAGGAATCAGTTATGTCATTTTGCTTCCCTTTGTTCTTTCGTCACCACTTCTGTGGATCTTCTATTTGAGAGCTATTCGGAAAGAAGCAAACTGACGGATAGAAAAACTTAAAGACCTTTTCTGGGTCTTTTTCTTTTTTCCATTGGACATCTTTTCTGTGTCTGTTAGACTTTTGCCATATGGAGACCTACGAATTACGCGACCCGATTCATAAGCGCATCAAGTTTACCGAAGAACAACGACGTTTGATTGATCATCCGTTTTTTCAACGTCTGCGCTTTGTAAGCCAACTTTCTTTTTTGCAGGCGTATGTCTATCCGGGCGCCAATCATGATCGCTTCATGCATTGCATCGGTTCCATGCATGTGGCGCGTCGGTTAATCGGACGCTGTATTTCGAGTTCTGAACTTTTACGTTCCGCGCTTTCGGAGGAAGAGTTGCAAGCACTGACAGATCGTGTGACAACGGCGGGGCTCTTGCACGATATCGGTCACGGTCCCTTTTCGCATTCATCCGAAAAATTATTTCCGCCTCTTCGTGATCTTCCGCTTGTAACATCGTGGTGGAAAGAAATCAACAATCGTCCAAGCGAGCATGAAGATTATTCCGTTTTGTTTATTCAGACTTTGGTCAAAGAAGGAGTGTTGGAAACCGATTTTGCACAAGATGTCGCGTCGTTGATTCACGGAGACATTGTGCCCGGCCCATTTTTTTCTGCGCTTGAAAAACGTCTTCCTACCATTCAGGCGGTGATGAAAACCTTGATCTCCGGGGTGATTGATTGTGATCGCATGGATTATCTCCTGCGTGATAGTTATTACTGCGGCGTCGCTTATGGTCAGTATGATATTGATTGGATGATTTCCAGTCTCGGGCTTGCCCTCAAAGATGGGTGTTTGATTCGGACGGTGACGGAAAACGGTGTACGAGCGCTCGAAGATTTACTGCTTGCGCGTTATCACATGATCGATCAAGTGTATTATCACAAAACAAAATCCTGCTTTGCTCATTATCTTGAACAAGCGATTGAACGAAAAGAAATTGAGATGACGATTCCCACGGATCCGTATGCCTATGCCGATATGCGAGACGGTCAAGTTTTGGAAAAATTATTTGAGGCAGCCAAGAATGCGAAGAATTATTATGCGTATCATTTGATGCATCGCTTACCGGCGCGGCGCGTTCTGCGACTTTACGATCGTAAAGTTGAGGATCGGGAAACCCTCGCGAAGCTTCAAACACTCTGTAAGGAACACGACATTCATTCTTTTATCTATACACATAAATTTGTCTTATCGAAACAAGCGAGCCCTTCGGCGGATATTTATGTAGAAAAGAAAACATTGAGTGGCATAGAATATATTTCCGTTTTTGAGTATTCCGATCTGTTGCAAAAGTATAATGAGATGCTGGAGTTCACGGACTTTTATGTGCAGCGAGAAGATGTACAGCGGTTTGAGGAAATCATAAAACAAGAGAATTAATTTGTGTCACAACAAAAGAAAAAAGTGTTGGTGGGTCTTTCCGGTGGTGTAGACTCTGCGGTCTCCGCGGCATTGTTATTGGAACAAGGGTATGAAGTGATTGGGGCATTCATGAAAAATTGGTCTGCAACAACCGTCTGTTATGGAGAAGAACAAGTGTGCGGATGGCGAGCCGAACGTCGGGATGCCATGCGGGTTGCCGCTCATCTTGGGATTCCGTTTGTCACCTTTGATTTTGAAGAGGCCTATCGCAGACAAGTGATTGATACGATGTTTGTCGAGTTTCAAAAAGGACGGACGCCAAACCCGGATATCTTGTGCAATAAAATCGTCAAGTTTGATTTGTTTTTGAAAGAGGCCGATAAACTTGGTTGTGATTTTATCGCGACCGGACATTACGCACGGGTGGATCATGATTGTGACCGGACGGTGACACATGGGCGGGGAAACCCCGCCCGTACAAGGATTCTCGTGGGTTTGGACGACAACAAAGATCAAAGTTATTTCTTGTGGGCCATTCCACCTTTCTCTCTTGATCGAGTTTTATTTCCTGTGGGAGAAATGAAAAAGCCGCAAGTACGGAAAAAAGCGAAAGCCTTGGGGCTCCCTGTTCATGATAAAAAAGACAGCGTGGGAATTTGTTTTGTGGGAGAGGTGGATTTTATGAGTTTTTTGCGGGAGCGCATTCCCGAAGATCCGGGTGAGATTATGACCACCGAAGGAAAAATCGTGGGAACACATCCGGGTGTCGCGTTTTTTACGATCGGACAACGGAAAGGATTGAACGCTCCCGGCGGACCTTACTATGTCGTTGCAAAAGATCAGACAAAAAAACAGCTCATTGTTTCCAGTCAGTTTCATCCGACGCTCTATCATAAAACCTTGGCGGCAGATCAACTGAATTGGTTTCACAAGCCGGATATGTTGCCTCATGCCTGTGTGGCGCGCGTGCGCTATCGCCAGACACCGGAGGCCTGTGTGATCGAGAAGATCGAAGGAGACAACGTTTTTGTGACATTCAAAAAAGATCAGCGTGCCGTGACCCCAGGTCAATCCATTGTGTTTTATGATGGGGAAGAGATGATCGGAGGCGGGGTGATTGAGGCATAGGACTTATTTTCAAAACAAAAAAGCCGCGGGGATAGTCCTCGCGGTTTTGCGTTATGATCGATTCTTCCGTGCTCGCCGCACACAATTGGCGAGTGGGAGAGCATCTTCTCCGATCAAGATGAAGTCCAAATACTTGGTGGACCAGGCACGTTCCAGTGCTTCCTTTGGCATTTTGCCCGTGATTTTTTTGGGTGACCATCGGGGATCGACAATGATGCCGTTTCTTCCTTCCAAGTGCCACAGATGCATGTCCCAGATGCTGTCGCCGAGCGTGAGAATCTGATATTCGTAGCCATGAAGTTCTTGGATCGGAGCGGCCTTACGTCTGGATACAACCATCATGTCCCCAGGGCTGACTCCCAGAGCGCGCTGGCTTTCATCATAGACAAGTTGCACGGCGTGTACCTGTCTGTCGAGAAGAGGAAGTTCGTGGTGAGCGAAGGTTTCTTGGATGATGTCATACAGACCTCCGCTGATAATGCGTGCATCGGGAATCATGCGGAAGAGCTCCGCAATGCCGGGACGCAGATGCAAGTGTTCGGCGACACGGCGGATGTCTGTTCTTGTCATGCCCGCGACAGATGGCAGAATTGAAGCCATACCCCAGACGGATTGCGCGGCGGCCAAGGTGGCGGCCAACAGAGGGGTATCGATTTCCCGACGATCCGCCGGGCTGAACCATTGCCACCAAGGATGTCCACCATGGAGGTTGTCAAGACAGTAAGGTCGGACTTGATGGCGGAGATATTCGAGCTGATTTTTGAGAAAGGGGTCATCTCCGGCCATTTTTTCCATGAGAGCATCCAAAGGCACCCACTCATTTTCCACACAGGCCGTTTCATCGAAATCACAGAGAAAATGTTCGATATAACGCAGACTCCAGATGAAGTTTGCGATGGAACCGTCATGGGTCAGGATGACCGGACCTTGCGTGGGGTATTCCCTGACAGCGCGCAGAATGCGGCTTTGAAGTCGATTCCAATCCTCACAACAATAGACCAGTCTTTTGCGGGGAGAAGCAGACATATCACCTCCAGAAGTGAAAGGAACGAGGTCGCCCACCATAGCAAAAGAAGGGCGGTCAGTCAATGCAAAATAGGTCTTATAGGACAATGGGACCCATACAGAATCCCCCTTCGCTCCTCCTCTCGCGAGAGGAGGAGCTTCGGAGGGATTGTTTCCAATATCCCCATCACACAGATATTGGAAACAAAAAAACACCCGGGCGTGGGGTGTCGTGTTTAGCTTTTGAGGATTTTGAATGCAGCCGCGGAAGCCGGATCAATACCTGACAAGTACATAATTGAGATAAGGAGAGCAACAGTGACAACGGTCCCAGCCGTTATCAGGGCAATCGACCAGGCATCCATGGGAGGTCTTTTTGTTTCTTGAATGGTCAGGGTTCCTCTGAGGATCTGTTCAATCACTACGAATAACCCGATCTCTTTGATTTTTTCCTTGAGTAGATAAGGCTCGCAATAAAATTTCCTTAGAAGCCCCCACCCGCTTTTTGTATTTGCCTGATCCAGAATGGGTAAGAATGTTCGGGCGTGATGAACTTCTTGGATTGTTCTATTGAGAAAACCCATAATGGCGTCGTGTATGTCTTGTCCATCCACTTTTTCTAAGACAACTTCAGCTTTTTTCGGATCGCATCCGGAAGAAGCATTCAGTCTTTTTATTAACGATTCTCTCAGACTGTTTAGATCAGGTCCTTCTTCTGCTATTTGATCAAGAACTTCATTCATTTTTTCCAGGACAACATCGGCTTCTTGAGGATCACCGGTTACTTGTTGATCACATTCAAAAGAAGCGCTTAGTTTTTCTATCAAAGATTTCCGCAGACCGTGGAGATCGGGTTTCCTTCTCCATTCTGCCAACAGTTCCAGAGAACCGATGAAAAGAACCAAACCAAAGATGCTGGCTTTTGTGAAGAAGAAAAGGGAAAGGGCAAGAAAGATTCCAAGAGCAAGAGCGCTGATCCCCACTTGATAGGAAAAAGAAAAGGCGATCGAAGAGGCGATTCGTCCGCCATCAAGCGGTTTGATCGGAAGCAAGTTGAACAGATTGATGAGGGCAAACCATGCGGCAATGCCTGCCATCAGCGGACTGCCGGTCCAGGCGTAGATATCAAAGAAGATCATGGTGAGGATAAGACCCCAGATCGGACCCCAAAGAGCAATGACCGCTTCGGCTTTTTGCGAAGGGAATTGATCTTCCATGACAGCGGCGGCTCCCAGGAAGGGGATGAAGTAAATGCCTTTTGTTTTCATCCCATAGGCCTTCATGGCCCGGACATGTCCAAGCTCGTGGAGAAAGATGCTACCCATGATGATGAGAGCGAATTGCCAACTGAACAACCAAGCATAACTGCCGAAGCTTGCCACGGCCATTCCGATTTTGAAGCCTTTGGCCGCTTTGAAGAATTTGAGAAGCGCGGTGAAGATTTTGGGAAGGTATACTCCCATTTTCGAGAGGATCTTCAAGAGGATGACGATGAGGCCGATGTTACTTACTCTTTTGGGTGCTTCTGACACAAAGACTCCTTATTTTGAAAGAACGAAGAAAAATACCGTAGCAAAAGAAAAACTGCCGGTCAATCGCCGGCTGTTATGGGGGTCAGGTCTGACTTTCGACTTTCTGACAAAAAAGTCGAAAGTCAGACCTGACCCCAATCACTCACTTAAATATCAAAAAGTCCGTTATCCGGACCTGACCCCCCATCGTTATTCAAGCGATCGCAGCTGATACCAATCGTAAAAAGGAAATGCAAAAGTTGGGGAAGAAGATTCTACAGTCACTTCTGGGGTCTCGTGAATAGTAAAAGCAGAAGTCAGAGGTGTCGAACCTAAGGAAGTCTTTATGGAAGCTGTCGCCGATGAGTAAGGGGCAATCATGACAGTCTCGAGGAAATCATAATTCACAAGAGTGATGGCACCGTCCTCAAGTGTTGTATCCGTAAAGTTTGTTTGGATATGGACAGGAGCAGATCCGGTTTGTTCGACAATGATCCGTCCGTGAGTGACAAGAATCTGAAGATCATCCGAGGTAATTCTCTTGAGGGTCAGGGTTGTTTGTTCCGCCATGCCAATGGTGACATACTGACCGATGGTGAATCGAACATATCCGTCATCTCCTGTTTCAACGATTTCACCACGCACGAGAGTATCATCCAGTGTTGCTATTCTTGTCTCGTCATCGTGAAGAATCTCAACAGATCCTTGGAGAAGATTGATCGATACGTCGAGATTTTTTTCCACCCCGTTTCCTCCTGCCCACGTGGCACCAAAGCACTGACCAATGAGAAGAGTGATCAGAATCGCACAAAAAAATGTGAGCGGAATAATCTGTCGAAGTGTCATATGACTTTATGATAGCAGAAGGACCTCTGGGGTACTAAATACCATGGACCCCTGCCTTCGCAGGGGTGGCAGAGGACCATGCATAGAAAAATCTATGCAACTGCTATTCCCGCGGAGGCGGGGATCCAGCGTTTCTAATATGAGATTGTACAAAATCACCGCCCCTAGGGACGGTGATATTTTTACAGATATTGTTCTGCCCAATGCGGATTCACTTCCACATGGAGATCGAGATAAATTTGACGATCCATCACTCCTTCCAGTTCTTTGCGCGTGGACTGGCCGATCTCGCGAATCCCGCGTCCGCCTTTTCCGATGATCATACCTTGATAGCGTTCGTCCGTTGTATAAATGGTGGCCTTGATATAAAGCACCCTGTCGCGCTCCTCGACGGTTTCCACTTCCACATGGACCGAGTAGGGAACTTCTTGTCGCAGACGCAGAAATAATTTTTCTCGAATCAGTTCCGCCAGCCAGCGCTCATGGGAAATATCGGTGAGCTGACCTTCGGGGTAAAATGTTTCTTCGCGTTTTGGAAGATATTGATAGATCATTTCGATGAGGCTTTTGACATGGGTTCCCTGTTTGGCGGAGATCTCAATGACATCGGTAAATTTTTCCTTGAGGTCCATGAAGAAATCGTAAAACGGTTTGCGGTAAATATCGATTTTATTGATCACCAAAATTTTGGGACAGGTGATGTGATCCATCATACGCATCACCGCCTTTTCCTCATCGCCGATTTCACGAGTGGGATCCACGACATAGAGCACCATATCAATGTCTTGGAGAGCCTCGGAAACGGAACGGGTCAGCCGTTTGCTCAAAGAATCTCGCATTTGCGTAAAGACACCCGGGGTGTCCACAAACACGATTTGTCCCTCGGGACGCGAAACAATGCCATGGATTGGCACGCGCGTTGTTTGCGGTTTTGGCGTGGTGATGGCGATCTTGGATCCGACAAGCGCATTCAACAAGGTGGACTTGCCGACATTGGAACGTCCGACCATGACCACGAAACCGGATTTTTTTGGACCAATTATTTTCTTCATAAGGAAAGACTATCCAATCATGAAAAAGGGGTTGCGTCAATCGCGAAGGTTGAGCGCGGTCACCAATTCCACATGCGGGGTATGGGGAAACATATCGATCGCACGCATGTGTTCTACTTGATAAAGGTTTTGGAGCATTACCATTTCCCGCGCAAAGTTTTTGTGATTGCAAGAGACATACACAATGTGTGGAGGTGTTGCCGCAAGAATGTCTTGCAGCGCCCGATCATGCATTCCGGCGCGCGGCGGGTCGAGAATCACCACATCGGCATGGAAGTCTTGCCAAGGAAACGATTCGGTTTTGGCATCATAAAACTCGGCGGAGAGATGATTGATACGCGCATTTTCTTTGGCTTCCGCAATCGCTTCGGGGACAAGCTCTACGCCGATCGTGCGTTTTGCTTCCGAGGCAAACGCAAGAGCAAAAAATCCCGTGCCGCAATACAGATCCAAAACGGTTTTATCTTTGACCGAGCCCGCAAACGCTTTGACCGTTTCAAGGAGAAGAGGGGATGCATGAGAGTTTGTTTGAAAAAAGGCATTGGGGCTGATGCGATAATGGACATCATGGATCACTTCTTCAATGGAGGTTTGTCCGGCAATGCACTCGTGTTTGTCTCCGAACGAAACATCCGAGATGGTGGAATTGATGGACCAAAAAAAAGACGTGGGGGAAAGGTGTTGTGCCAGAGAAAGAAATGCCGCACGCGTTTGTTGTTCTTCGGAAAGATCCGCAGGAGCACTTGTGATCATATCCACCATGGTCTCACCGGTTTGCATGGCGCGGATGACGGCATAACGCAAAAGGCCGGTCGTGGCTTTGCGATCAAAATAAGAAAGTCCGCTTGCGGGTAACCAAGCACGGATCGCATGAAAGAGTGTTTCAATTTTTTCATCCGCCAAAAAACAGGGATGTCCGTCAATCACTTTCCACCATTTGCCTTTTTCGCGCAGTCCCATCCGTCCTTCAAAATCAATCACAAAATCCATGCGATTGCGGTAGTGCTCTGTCGTGGGGGAGGGAAGAATTTCCTCACAGCACAGGGAAAGTTTTTTGAGAACAAACGATCCGTTGATGTCGGAACATTTTTGCGCGAGTTGTTTGTCGTAGGGAATATGCGACCATCCGCATGATCCGCAACGATCTTTTTGAGGGCAAGAAGACATAAGAGGTTGTTGCATGGTATTCTGGCAGTCAGAGCATCTTTTTGCAAGGCATCTAAAATTTGTGGAAAGAAAATTCATTAAGCACATGGTTTAATATGATAACCGAATTTATTGGATACTCGGCAGCCATCCTTACTGCGTCAACGATGATTCCGCAGATTACAAAATCCATTCGTACAAAACATGTTAAAGATGTTTCCATAGCGATGATCATAATGTACACAGTTAATACTGGATTGTGGGTGACATACGGACTTTTAATAGGAGCAAAACCTGTGGTAATAGCAGACGGCCTGGCTTGTTGTATGGGAATGACACAATTTATTCTGAAACTGAAATATGGAAAAAAGTAATTTTATTTTACACATTACTCATAAAGCAAAGTGTGGTCTTTTCCTTGGAGCCGCTGCGGGAGTGATTGATGTCATCCCCATGATTATCCAAAAATTAACGTGGGATGCGAATCTTTCCGCATTCTTTTTCTGGGTTGTCTGCGGATGTTTTATCGCGACCACAACGATCAACCTAAGGGGCATGGCAAAAGGAATTTTTATTTCTTTTTTGACTCTTCTGCCTCTTGCAATACTCATTGGTTGGAAAGAACCTTTTTCTCTTATTCCCATTTTCATCATGACGTTCATTCTCGGATCTTTGCTGGGTTTTGTGATTGATAAGTACGGTCGTTAAAATATGAAAGATTCAATAATAGACAGTATTTCAATTATTGTATTGGCAGTAGTTTTAGTATCAGACGTTTTGTGGAGAAACCAATTTAGCGGTGGAATACTTCTCTTTATTATCGGTGCTGTTGTTATTATTTTTGGAATGATGATTTGGATCATCGGCAAAATAACGTTAGGTGAATATTTCACATCATCGGTAAGTCCAAAGGGATTAGTGACAAAAGGTATTTACGCGAAAATAAGACATCCTCTCTACTGTGGCGGGATTATGATCTATATAGGTGTCTCACTTCTTTTTAGATCGTGGATAGGATTAATACTGGCAATTTTTTTAGTGACACCAATGCTTATTTACTTTGCAAAAAAAGAAGAGGAACTACTTTACGAAAGATATCAGGAGAAATACTCTGACTATAAGAGAAAATGATACTATAAATGCTATGCGTCTGATTGCCCATGACATTCGTTCTCTGCATAACGTGGGATCTTTGTTTCGATCCGCCGATGCGTTTGGGGTAGAAAAAATATATCTCACAGGGATGACGGGAACGCCGCCGCGCAAAGAAATCGCGAAAGTGGCGCTCGGTTCCGAGCATCGTATTCCTTGGGAACAACGGGCAGATGTCAAAGGTCTGATTCAAGAATTGCAAAAACAAGGATGGTTTGTGTGTGCGTTGGAAACAGGAAAGGACACGCAACCTCTCACGCACATAAAAATTTCCCAAGAGAAAATGGTGTTATTGGTTGGAAATGAAGTGGAAGGTCTTTCTTCTGAAATTTGTGGGGCTTGTGATGCCATCGCGGAGATTTCCATGCCCGGGGTAAAACGTTCGCTCAATGTTTCTGTCGCCGCCGGGATCGCCCTGTTTTGGTTCCATGCTCAAATGCGGTAAAATAGTGTGCATCTATGCTCACGGTTATCATTATCACCATGAATGAGGAAAACTATCTTCCTCGTTTATTGACTTCTTTAAAAAAACAAACATTACAGCCGACAAAGGTGATTGTTTCCGATGCGCATTCCACAGACAGAACCCGTGAGATTGCGGTGGAATTTGGAGCACACGTCGTGGACGGAGGAACGACTTCGCAGGGGCGTAATCGCGGAGCAGAGCATGCGCAAACGGAATGGGTGCTTTTTTTGGATGCGGATGTGGAATTGTACGATCCTTGCTTTTTGGAAAAAGCGGTTGCGGAAATGCAAGAACGCGGACTCGATATTGGAACCTGTGACGTCTATCCCATTTCTTCTCGACAGATCGATCATTGGCTTCATCGAGGATACAACTTGTACGCACATGTATCGGGAGTGTTTCATCCTCACGCTCCGGGATTTTGTATTTTTGTCCGTCGAGAACTGCACGAAAAGATTGGCGGATTTGATGAAGAAATTGTTTTTTGTGAAGACCATGATTATGCCGTTCGTGCGTCTAAACACGGAACGTTCGGTTTTTTACATCATGCGGTCCCTGTCTCGGTGCGGCGGCTTGATCGTGACGGGCGTCTGACCATTATAAAAAAGTATGTGTTGGGGGAATTCCATTTATTATTTTTAGGGCCGATTCGCGGGGATAAGTTTCATTACACGTTTGGTCACGAGGAAAAGAAAGAAAAGAAAAATGTAAGTCTATGATTTTTTTCCCTTTGGAAATTCAATTGCGACATATCCATCTTTCCGCCAAAGAGAGAAAGATCTTATTTGGGGATGTTCCTTGGCCTAAACAATGTGCGACAAAACACCGCGGCCAGTTTTTTTCCGGGGAATATGTGATGGTCAAGGGAGCCAAAAAAAAAGAATTATTGGTGCCGGTTTTTGGTCCGGAACGCGCAAAAACACAAGTGGAATTGACAAGCGTGGAGGCCATGGCTTTGGGCATCAAGGCTCCTTCACGTCTTTCGGGCGATGTCGCGCGTGCGGGATCGGTCGCTTTGGAAGGGGCCGCAGGATCTATCAAAAAAATGGCGTGCGCCATTTTGCCCGTTCGCCATTTGCATATGAATGAAAAACAAGCGAAGCAATGTAAATTGCATCACGGGGATGTGATCTCTGTGATGACGACTTCTCATCCCTCACAGATGATTCCTCACGTAGTGGTGCGTGTCCATCCCACGTTTCATCCGGTGTTACATCTCACGATGGATGAGGCCATTCTATACGGAGTACAGGCTCATGACACCGTACAAATTTTTTGATTTTATGCGTTATTTTTTCATGGCATTTTTTTTGTTAAGTCTGTGGTCCTGGCCCTTTGTTTCATTTGCCTCAAAGGCGGATCTTTCCATTCAAGCTTCAGATATCCGTTTTTCCGACGAATTGATTGCAGGAACAACCGTGCGTATTTATGCCACGGTGCGCAATGCGGGGGATACGGACATGACGGGATATGTCAGTTTTTTTCAAGGATCCATTCCCATTGGAGATTCACAAATTATTTCCGTGCTGGGAACCGGATCCCCGGAAGAGGTCTATGTGGATTTTGTCGTGCCCTCGAGTTCGTTTAATCTCCGTGCGGAAATTCGCGGAACAAATCCGGAAGATGTGTATGTGGAAAACAACGTCGCGATCACAGGTTCTTTTGACCCTGTTTTTGATGATGACGGGGACGGTATTTTAAACGAGGAGGATAACTGTCCAACCACAGCGAACGCGAATCAACAAGATGCCGATCAAGATGGAAAAGGAGATGTGTGTGACAATGATCGTGATGGAGATACGGTGAACAATGACGAGGATGTTTATCCGGACGACCCCGAGCGTTTTGAAGAAGTAAGGGAGGAGACCCCTGTGGAAGAAGAAGTCGTTTCGCCACCAGCAACAGGATCCCAGACCTTTTTGCAACAAGTGGTGGGGAATATGCAGGAGACGTTTGAGCAGGTCGTCTCAGGAGTTTCTTCGGGAACTTCCGAGAACTCTTGGGAATCCGCGGCTTCTTTGACTTCTTCTCCTCAAGCTTTTTTTACGTTTCAAGAACATTCTTGGAAGACCTATCAATTTGATGCGCTCACTTTGGAGGAGGAGGGAATGGTCGTAGTATGGGATTTTGGAGATGGGGTGACCTCACAAAAACGTTCCGTGGAACACATATTTGAAAGGCCGGGTTCTTATGAAGTTTCCTTGCGTGTTTCTAGCGCACAAGGGGTTCTTTCCGAAGATAAAGTTTCCCTGGAGATTCCTTTTTGGGTGTTGGAAAATCCTTGGGTGCAGGGGATTTTGGCAGGATTGGTTTTGGGGGGGACGCTGGGAGTTTGGTTTTTGCTTGTGTTAGAGAAGAGAGCAAAGAAAAAAAGAAGAACAGAGCAGAAAAAAATAACCGTCCGCGAAGACGATTTTCCTCATGTTTAAGTTTTTCCATCTTGAATCCAAAACCATTATCGGAGCCGCGGCCATGGTCGGTATTTTTTCTTTTGCGAGCCGTCTGGTGGGTTTTGTGCGTGACCGTATTTTAGCCGGAACGTTTGGAGCAGGAGATGTGTTGGATGCCTATTATGCGGCGTTCAAAATTCCCGATTTTATGTTCGGTTTGTTAGTAGTGGGTTCTCTTTCCGCCAGTTTTATTCCTCTTTTTAATAAGTACTACGCGCATGCGTTTGAGCGGAAAAAGGCTTGGGAATTTTCCAATAATTTTTTACATCTTGTTGCCGTATTTGTAGGGGGAGTTTCATTGCTCCTCGCTCTCTTTGCGCCGTTTTTTTCTTCTCTCATTGCCCCTGGTTTTTCTCCGGAAAAACAAGAGCTTGTCATGGTTTTTTTTCGCATCATGCTTTTGGCGCAAGTGTTACTCGCTTGTTCCATGGTCTTTGGGAGTGTCTTGCAAAGTTTGAAACGTTTCACCTTGTATGCGCTTGCGCCCATCCTGTATAACGTCGGTATTATTATCGGAGCTGTTTGGTTTGTGGATTGGTGGGGGCCGGTTGGGTTGGCGTGGGGGGTTGTGTGCGGGGCATTGTTGCATTTAATTATACAGATCATAGGAGTGTATGGCGCTGGCTACCGGTATCAATGGATGTGCCGATTTCGTGATCGCGACACACAAGAAGCGTTACGATTGACCGGGCCGCGTATGCTTGGGATTGCTGTTCAACAGATCATGTTTGTTTTTTTTATGATGATCGCCTCCGGTCTTGCCGTAGGGAGCGTTTCCGTATTTCAATTTGCGTATAATATCGAATATTTTCCCGTAGGCATTATTGGGATTTCTTATGCCATAGCGGCTTTTCCCACGTTTACCGAATTATTGGAAGGAAAACGTATAGAAGCCTTTGTTGAAACATTTGTGAGTGTCGTGCGGCAATTATTGTTTCTTTTAGTTCCGATGACGATTTTGTTTCTCGTCTTACGGGCGCAACTGGTGCGTCTCGTGGTGGGAGCGGGGGCATTTGATTGGCAGGCAACCATTTTGACAGCAGACACTCTTGCCTTTTTTGCTCTCACGTTTATTCCCCAATCCCTTGTGTATGTATTGGCGCGGGCTTTTTTCGGTCTCCATGACACCATCACCCCCATGACCGCGGGATTTGTTTCTGTTCTTGTGGGGCTTGTTAGCGCGTTTTGGCTGACCTCGATTTTTGGTGTCGTAGGATTGGGGATGGCATTTTCTATTGCTTCGGTTATTCAAGTCGCTTTGTTGTGGATTCCTCTTCGACAACGGCTGGGAACCTTGGGTGAATCAAGAATGATTTCCGCCTTATTTAAAACAACTGTTGCCGGTCTTGTGTGTGCAGTTGTCGCTCAACTGTTAAAACCCGTTGCTGTTCAACTATTCTCTTTAGAAACATTCATGGGTGTTTTTTTTCAGGGGTGTTTTGCAGGAGGTCTGGGACTTGTAAGTTATCTCTTGGTTTCTTTTCTTTTGCGATCCGAAGAGCTGCAAGCCCTTATTGTGGGTGTGCGCAGAAAGTTTTTAAAGGCTTACAAGCCGAGCGAATCCGTTTCTTTGGATACGGGAACCTCTTCGTAGACGCTCCTTGTGTGATACGCTAGAATGCGAAAAACGATATGACCATTCGAGAAATACGTCAGGCTTATCTACAGTTTTTTTCCGGGAAGGGACACACCATCATCCCTTCGGCTTCTTTGATTCCAGAGCATGACTCCACCACGTTATTTACAGGTTCAGGAATGCAACCCCTGTTGCCTTACCTTTTAGGTCAGCAACATCCGCAGGGAGTGCGTCTTGTGAACTCTCAAAAATGTTTTCGGACACAAGATATTGAAGAAGTGGGGGATAATCGTCACACAACCTTTTTTGAAATGTTGGGGAACTGGTCGCTTGGAGATTATTTTAAGGAAGAACAAATTTCTTGGATTTATACCTTTGTCACGAAAGAGTTGGGGTTAGATCCTCATCGTCTTTTCGTCACTGTTTTTGAAGGGGACGAACGTTATGGTATTCCTCGTGATGAGGAGTCCGCCTCTTTTTGGCAAAAAATATTCCTTCAAGATCAGATCCAAGCAGAGATTGTGGACAATGCAGAGAATCAAGGCATTGGGCAAGGAAGGATTTTTTATTATAACGCCCGAAAAAATTGGTGGTCCCGATCCGGTGTGCCGGAACAAATGCCCGAAGGGGAACCGGGAGGACCGGACACCGAGTTGTTTTGGGATTTTGGAGAATCCCTACGTTTACACGAACAATCTCCATGGAAGGATCGCCCTTGCCATCCAAATTGTGATTGCGGACGTTTTATGGAAATTGGAAACAGTGTTTTTATGCAATGGGTTCGGACAAAGAATGGATTTTCTTCTTTGCCAAAACAAAACGTAGATTTTGGCGGTGGATTAGAGCGGATGGCGGCAGCGGTACAAGACCAACCCGACATTTTTCTTATTGATGTTTTTGCTCCCCTGCGTCACCTGTTGGAGAGTCTATCGGGAAAGGCTTATGGAACAAACGAGAAAGAAACTCATGCATTTCGTATTTTATTGGACCATTTACGCGCAGCTGTTTTTTTGATCGCAGACGGAGTTCTTCCTTCCAATAAAGATCAGGGATATTTTGTCCGACGTCTTATTCGAAGAGCCGTTCGTTTTGCACAGCAGGTAGGGATTGAAGAATCTGTGGGGGCTCGTGTCGTTCAAACAATCGTGGAAGCATACAAGGACGTCTATCCGATACTTGAAGTTCAGCAAATAAAGATTACGGAGGCATTAGAGTTTGAGGAAAAGAAGTTCCGGAAGACATTGCAAAAGGGAGAAAATGAATTAGAAAAAATATTTTGTCAGAAAGGAACTATCTCCGGACAAGACGCGTTTGTTCTTTACACGACGTATGGATTTCCATTGGAATTGATTGAAGAAGTGGTAAAAGAAAAAGGGATGCAGATAGATACGGAACTTTTCAAAGAAGAGTTTAAAAAACATCAAGATCTTTCTCGAGCGGGGGCAGAACAAAAATTTGCCGGAGGCCTTGCGGATCACTCTGAAGAAACAACAAAGCTTCATACGGCAACGCATTTATTGTTGCAGGCACTGCGACAGGTTTTGGGATCGTCCGTGGAACAACGGGGATCGAATATTACCGAGGAACGTTTGCGTTTTGATTTTTCTCATGGAGAAAAATTAACCCAAGAACAACTGCAACACGTAGAGCGGATTGTCAATGAACAAATTAAAAAAGGTTTACCCGTTCATTTTGAAACAATGTCTCTTGTTGAAGCAAAAGAGAAGGGTGCTACAGGAGTTTTTGAAGAAAAATATGAAAAACTCGGTTCACAAGTCAAAGTTTATTTTATTGGGGATGAACAACAGGGATATTTCAGTAAAGAGGTTTGCGGAGGTCCCCATGTTGAAAATACGTCCGCTTTAGGTCATTTTACGATCAAAAAAGAAGAATCCATTGCTGCGGGAATAAGAAGGATCAAAGCGACACTTGAGAAAAAGGCTTAAAATTGGGGAAAACCCCTTCCCGATTCCTTGACAGTCTAAAGGAGAAACCCTACAATAGCCGCGCCTTTGTTTAGGAGGAGGTTTGCACGACTGGAAAGAAATTGATAGACTTTCAACAGTTTTTTGCGTAAATCAGTCGTGCGAATTCTCGCACTTTTAACTACGTATGAGTCAAACGTCAGCAAAAGATTTTATTGAAGTACATGGAACTGTTGAAGAATTGCTTCCTTCTGCCAATTTCAGAGTCCTCCTTGAGAATGGACAAAAAGTGATTGGCCATTTATCGGGAAAAATGCGTATGAATCGCATTCGTCTTTTACCCGGTGATGAAGTGAAGATGGAGATGAGCCCTTACGATGTGACAAAAGGGCGTATCGTCTACCGTTATTAATCCTTATTCTCTCAAGTAACGTCATCGAATGAAGTTCGATGGTGTTTGTTCATCTCTTATCGTATGAAGGTTCGGGCTTCCGCAAAAAAAATTTGTCGAGATTGTAAAGTTCTTCGTCGAGAAGGACGCGTTATCGTTATTTGTAAAAACCCACGTCATAAGCAACGTCAAGGATAAATATGGCACGCATAGCTGGAGTCACTCTTCCTGCAAATAAAAGCATTACGGTTTCTCTCACCTATATTTATGGGATTGGAAAAACACGTGCATTGCAGGCATTAAAAACGACAGGGATTGATCGGGAGAAGCGTACAAAAGATTTGACCGAGGAAGAAGTCAATCAATTACGTCAACTCATCGAAAAACAATATCGGTTAGAAGGAGATTTACGACGTGATGTTCTCTCTTGCATTAAGCGTTTGAAAGACATTAATTGTTATCGCGGAACGCGTCACATGAAGCATTTGCCTGCGCGTGGTCAGCGAACAAAAACAAATTCGCGTACGGTGCGCGGAAACGTGAGGCGTACAACCGGAAGCGGACGACGCACACTGACAAAGACTTAATATGACAACGACTCCCGTAAAGACAAAGTCCCGAAAGAAGAAAGTTGTGAAGCAGGTGTCCCATGGCTGTGCCTATATTCAGGCTACGTATAACAACACGATCATTACCATTACGGATTTAAATGGAAATACTCTTGCTTGGGCCAGTGCCGGACATTGCGGTTTTAAAGGTCCCAAGAAGTCTACCCCTTATGCGGCAAGTACGATTGTAAAAGTTGTAGCCGAAAAATTAAAAGAAATTGGGGTGAAAGAACTCAATGTGTATGTAAAGGGCGTTGGTTCTGGTCGTGATTCAGCAATACGCGCTTTGAATGCAAACAGTTTTCATGTGCTGTCAGTTAAGGACATTACACCGCTTCCACACAATGGTTGTCGGCCTTCACGTCCACGCAGAGTGTAAGCAGAACATCTATGGCGTCTAAAATGAAAATAAGCTGTAAAATGTGTCGTCGCGATGGGGTTTCCCTTTGTGGAAAGGACCATTGTGCTTTGAAACGTCGTCATTTTCCACCTGGGGTACACGGACCTAAATCTTTGAAACGACGACCACGGTTGTCCGGTTATGGATTGCAGTTGCGCGAAAAGCAAAAAGCAAAACGTTTATACGGTGTTTTAGAAAAGCAATTTGCTCGTTATGTTGAGGAAGCTTCCCGTCGAAAAGGAAACACGGCGGAATTCCTTGTCCAGGTTTTGGAAAGTCGTTTGGATAATGTGGTATACCGTCTTGGATTAGGAAAAACACGCCGACAGGCCCGACAAATTGTTTCTCATGGTTTTATCGTTGTGAACGGAAAGCCTGTGACTATTCCTTCGTATCGTGTTGCCGTAGGAGATGAAATAGGATTTAAAGAATCGAAGAAAAATAAAGGGATTACGAAAGAAAATTTGGATGGTATTCAAAAACATGAAACTCCGAAATGGTTGAGCTTTGATTTTGCAACAACCACTGGAAAAATAACCGCTATTCCTGAGGGGGAAGACCTTCGTCAAGTGTTTGATCCGACCCTCATTGTGGAATTTTATTCTCGTTAATAGCAAGCATAATTTGCTTGAACTTCTATGGAGAATATCCTTCTTCCTAACCACATCACCTTTGAGGCAGGTGAAAGACCCCACGAGGGGACACTGATCATGGAGCCTTGTTTTCATGGATATGGAACAACCATCGGGAATGCGCTTCGACGTGTTCTTCTTTCTTCGCTTCCTGGCGCTGCGATTACTGCCGTAAAAATCAAAGGAGTCAACCATGAGTTTCAGGCAATTGAAGGGGTGAAAGAAGATGTTTTGGAAATCATTTTAAATATGAAGGGTTTGCGCCTCAGGTGTTTTCACGAGGAACCCGTTTTGCTTCGTCTTAAAGTCTCTGGAAAGAAAGAAGTCACAGGAAAAGACATTGAACCAAATGCGGATGTGGAAATCATCAATGTGGATCATAAAATAGCCACATTAACGGACGCAAAGTCAGAATTTGATATGGAATTGGTCGTTTCACGGGGACGTGGATATAGCCCTACAGAAGAACGAAGAACAGAAAGTCAGGTCATCGGCATGATTGCGATTGACGCTCTTTTTTCTCCCGTCCGCAATGTAGGATACCGTGTGGAAAATACACGTGTGGGGGAAATCACAAACTATGATCGTTTGGTCATGGTGATTGAAACGGACGGCACCATCACCGCAGAGGAAGCCGTACGTCAGTCAGCAAAGATTTTGATGGATCACTTTATTCTTCTCATGCCTCATGCTGATTCCATTCTTCACCACACCGAGACAGAGAATTTTATACCAGAGGAGGATCGTTAATGACCGAATGATAATGTGATGTATGCGTCATAGAAACAAAGGAATCATTCTTGATCGTGCAAAAGCTCCCCGAGAGGCGATGCTCCGCAATTTGGCAGCGAGTGTTATTTTATATGAAAAAGTGAAGACGACAGCGGCAAAAGCGAAAGCGGTCTGTCCTCTTGTAGAAAAAGCGATCACCACAGGAAAAACGGATTCGCTCAGCGCTCGTCGGCAATTACTTTCTTTTTTTTACACAGATCATCCGATCAAGAAGATTTTTGAAGTTTTAGGACCTCGTTATCAGGATCGGCACGGAGGATATACGCGTATCACCAAAATGGGGCATCGTCCAAATGATGGAGCCGATGTTGTTCTTATTGAGCTTGTTTAGTATGGCAACACAGAAAAAAAATACCTACACGATCGATGCGAAGGGAAAAGCGGTCGGACGTATCGCAACCGATGTGGCGGCACATCTTATTGGGAAACACAAGCCTAGTTTTCAATCCCACACAGATGAAGGAGATTTTGTAGAAGTCACGCATGCCGCCGGAATGATTTTGACGGGGAAGAAAATGGATCAAAAGTCTTACTATCATCATTCAACCTATCCGCACGGATTAAAAACAACCCCGATAAAACGCGTGTGGCAAAAAGATCCGGCCGAAGTGTTGCGTCGTGCGGTTTCACGCATGCTCCCAAAAAATTCTTGGCGTAAAGAGCGTATGAAACGATTGATTATTTCAAACTAGTATGGAAGACACACAGAAAACGTCTTATATTCAAACCATCGGTCGGCGCAAAGAAGCCGTTGCCCAAGTGCGTCTCTATGCCAACGGAACGGGAAAAATGACCGTCAATGGTCGAGAAGCAAAGGAGTATTTTACGATAGAAACCATGCTTCAAAAGGCCATGATGCCTTTTGAAAAAATTGGGATGGCAAATCAATTTGATGTGACGGTTCAAGTGAAGGGAGGAGGAATTACCGGACAAGTCGATAGCGTCCAACTGGGAATTGCGCGAGCCCTTATTAAATGGAACATTTCGTTACGGACCGTGTTAAAAAAGGAAGGGTACCTCAGCCGAGATGCGCGCATTCGAGAACGAAAAAAGTACGGAAAGAAATCCGCTCGTCGCAGTCCACAGTGGTCCAAGCGTTAATCAAACAAAAACACTCCTTCGGGGGTGTTTTGACTTTTAAGAAAGTTTTGGTTCACTACTGCCTTTTTTTGTTTGTGAAACTCAGCTTTTTTGCTATCATGGAGACATTGTGGTGCATAAAATAGCCAAAAATACCTTCTTTTTTACCGCGGCTTCGGTGGGTCAGAAGGTTATCGCGTTTGTCTACTTTCTTTTTTTGGCGCGAATCATGATGCCGGAAAATACAGGCGTGTATTTTTTGGCTCTTTCCATTACCACTATTTTTTCTGTGGTGGCGGATTTTGGAATTACTTCCGTGGTCATTCGGGAAATCGCCCGTTTTCCCGAACAAACCGTTATCATCATTCGTCGCGCTTTGGGTCTTAAGCTTCCTTTTATTTTTTTAGGGGTCGCGGGATCTATCGGAGCAGGACATCTTTTGGGTTATGATACCTCCTTGCAAGCCCTTATCGCTCTTGCTTGTTTTGTTTTAACACTGGATGCCATTTCTCTTTTATACTATGGCGTCCTGCGAGGTCGTCATCAACTTCAATATGAATCTCTTGGTATGTTTATTGGCCAGGGGACGACAACCTTGGTAGGTATTTTGATCCTTTTTTTTCATCCGACCCTTCCTTTTTTGATTTTTGCCCTCATGGCAGGCAGTGGATTTAATTTTCTTTTTTCCACTTTTCGTGTTGTGCGTCTCCATGGAGTCACCTGTCTTCTCCCGTCTTGGGAGAAAAAGACGAGTCTTCTTTTTTTACGCGCGGCTTTTCCGTTTGCGCTCGCCGCCATTTTTGTCAAAATTTATTCTTACACGGATTCCATTTTGATTGCGAAATATCTTGGAACCGAAGCGGTTGGTATTTACAGTGTGGCCTATAAATATACCTATGCGTTTCAGTTCCTTCCTCTTGCTTTTGTCGCCGCCCTCTATCCGGGATTGAGTGAATTGGTTGAAAAAGATCTTCCGGCTCTTCGTCATATTTTTGAAAAGGCGATGTGGTACATGGCTATTCTTGTAACACCTATTGTACTTGGTCTTTGGGCCATTTCTTCCCAAGTCGTCAGGTTGGCGGGAGAGGAATACACCGCCTCAGGGCCTGTCTTAGCCATTCTTATTTTTGCTTTGTTTCCCATTTTTTTGGATTATCCCATTGGTTCGCTTTTGAATGCGGCCTATCATCAAACAACCAAGACCATCATTATGGGAATCACCATGGTCGTGAATGTCTTGTTGAATCTCTGGCTTGTTCCTTTGATAGGTATTCCCGGAGCCGCGATTGCCGCTCTTGTCAGTTTTACCTTCATGTTGATCGCGGGTCTTTTCTTTGTCCCAAAAATTATTCCGGGCTATCCTTTGCGGGCTTTGGGAAAAATTTGTTTCCCCATCTTTTTGAGCGGAGGTGTTATGGCTCTCACAGCAAAAGCTTTTCTTTGGATTCTTCCGTTTTGGCTTGTCATCCCTCTGGCGGCTTTCGTTTACATTCTGCTTCTTTTTGTTACGCACAGCATTCCTCGAGAATACGTGACTTCTTTTCGTTCCCTGTGGCGCAAAGAGCCTTCACTTTATGTCGAATAAAACGCTCCTTCTCACGCTTGATTTTCCTCCAAACAAGGGAGGCGTGGCGCGTTATCTTGGTGCGCTTGCCGAATATTTTTCTGATCGTCTTTTTGTGATCGCTCCTCCCACAGATCAGTCAGAGACACCTCATACGTTTTCTCTTTTTCATCAGCCTCTCCTTTGTCGATATGCTTGGCCTCGATGGTTATGTTCGGTTTGGATTCTCTGGAAGAAACGAAAGGACTATACGCAGGTTCTCGTCAGCCATTTGTTACCTTTGGGAACGGCCGCCTGGACGGCCTCTTGGTTTACCCGTAAACCTTATCTTCTTGTCTTGCATGGCATGGATTTCCGATTGGCGCTGTGTAATCCATACAAACGTTTGATCACACGCATTGTCCTTTCTCAGGCAACTTGTGTCATTGTCAATTCCGATGCTCTTGCCAAAGAGGTGCAAAGTCATTTCACGGTAAAACATCTTGAAGTTGTTTATCCATGTGTAGACCCCGTTTTTCTCAAGGATCATCTGAAAGAAAATCGATCTTCAACGACGCTTCGACTTCTTACCGTCAGTCGTTTAGTTTCTCGCAAAGGCCATGCCCTTGTTCTTCAAGCCCTTGCCCAATTAAAAAAAGAAGGACTCCTCATAGAATATGCGATCTATGGCGATGGGCCCGAAGAACAAACACTTAAACAGTTTGTGATAGCGGAACAATTGGAAGAGAACGTTCATTTTTATTCTTGCACAACGGATGAACAGATTCTTGAGGCGTATCGTCATGCAGATCTTTTTGTCATGCCTGTGCTTGATGATCAACAAGATAAAGAAGGATTCGGCATGGTGTACATCGAAGCCGCGGCTCAAGGTCTTCCGGCGATTGCCACGCGCATGTCAGGCGTGGATGAAGCTGTCATTGATCAAGAGACAGGCATTCTTATTCCTTCCGGAGATGTGAATGCCCTTTGTGAAGCGATTAAAGATCTTTTTTTTCATCCGGATAAACGACTCGCGATGGGGGAGAGAGCAAAACAACGTGTCCGCAGTGAATTTGTGGCGGACAAACAGTTCAAAAAATTGGCATCCTTTTTATGAAACGTCTTTCGGTTATTATTCCCACCTATCAACACGGATCCGTTATCGAAGCTTGTCTGAAAAGTTTGCTTTCTCAAACGCGTCAACCGGACGAGATTATTGTGATTGATGACGGTTCTACAGACAAAACCAAAGCCATCCTTGCGCCGTACCAAGATCGTCTCTCTTATATTTTTCAAGAGAATCGGGGAGAACAATCAACACGTATGCGAGGTTTTGAACGATCAACCGGAGATTTTGTGCTTTTTTGTGATGCGGACGTGATCCTAAAACCCAGGATGCTCGAAAAAATGGAACAAGCGCTTTCAAACCATCCGGGCGCTTCTTTTGCTTATTCTTCTTTTCGTTTCGGATGGAAGACGTTTCGCAGTTTCCCTTTTGATCCCGTCCGTTTGCGTCAGATGAACTATATTCATACCAGTTCTCTCATCCGACGTTCCGGTTTCCCCGGATTTGATTCCACCATTAAAAAATTTCAAGATTGGGATGTCTGGCTTGCGATGTTGGAAGCGGGAAAAACAGGCGTCTTTATTCCGGAAGTTCTTTTCCATGTACAAGTGGATTCAAAACGCGGAGGAATTTCCAACTGGATGCCTTCCTTTATGTATCGTTGGCCTTGGCGTTTGCTGCGATGGAAAAAAGAAGCGCGTCGTCGTTATGAAACAGGAAAAGCGACGATTAAAGAAAAACATCATCTTTGATATGGTTTCCGTGATCACGGTCAATTACAAAACGCGTTCTTACCTTGAGCAAATGCTCGTATCTCTTTTTGCTCATCACACGGCGGAACGTCTGGAAGTTTTTGTAGTGGAAAATGACTCGGGAGACGACTTGTCTGATCTCGAATCGCGTTTTCCTCAAGTCACATTTTTGTATAGCACAAAAAATAGGGGATTTGCCGGCGGGTGCAATATGGCCTTGCATCTTGCTACGGGAGCATTTTGTGTTTTGGTGAATCCCGACATCCGTTTCCAATCCGACGCTCTTCATCAAATGGAAGATGTCGTGCGACAACATCCTAAAGTGGGAATCGGCGGCATTCGTCTCACTCACGAAGATGGGACGCAACAAAAATGTGTCTGGCGTTTTCCCGGCATCATGGATCAGCTTCTTGTCTTGAGTAAAATTCCGCATCTGTTTCATTGTGCGGTTACCGATGCCTGGACCATGCAAGATTTTGATTACACCAAGGATGCGGATGTGGATCAGGTGATGGGAGCCTTTTTTTTCATTCGACGCGAGCTTCTTGAAGAAATCGGCCTTCTCGATGAGAAGTTTTTCATGTGGTATGAGGAAGTGGACTTTGCAAAACGGGCACAGGATTGCGGATGGCGTACGCATTATTTTTCTCGCATCTTTGCAATCCACAAAGGCGGAAGCAGTTTTGAAAAAGTATTGACCGTTAAAAAACAAGCCATGGTGAGGAGGAGTCTTCGTCGTTATATGCGCAAGCATAAAGGGTGGGGAGCTTGGCTGTTGTTTGCCCTCTGTGAACCGCTTTTTATTTTTCTCGCTTTTGCCGCGAGTATCCTTAAACCCCGCTAGATATGTTGCAACAATTTTTTGGAAAAACATTTTGGTGCACCTTGGGGGGAATCGCTCTTATTTTTTGTCTTGCGATTCCCGCTTATTTTTTTCCCGCACTTTCTTGGATCCTTCTTGCAGGAATCGGGCTAGGAGTTTTTATCCTCAGTTTATGGAAACTGGAGATGGGGCTCTTTATCGCCTTTGCCGAGCTCATCGCTTTTTCTCACGGTCATCTTATCGAAGCTCATGGCATTTCTCTGCGCATGGTGATTTTTGGAGCCGTCCTTCTTGCCTGGGGCATTCAATTTTTAAGACGCAAGGTGAAGCTCTCTTTGGGGCATCCTCTCTTTTTTCCGTTTACAGGATTATTTCTTTTAGCGCTTTGCGCTTTTGGGCAGGCCTATCTTTTGCGCGGGGATCTCACGATCGCCCTTCAAGACGGCAATGCCTATTTTTACATTCTTTATCTTCTTCCCGTTCTTTCCGTTCCTTGGGAAAGTATCCAAAAGCGCCGGTGGATTCAAGTATTCATCGCTTCAAGTCTTTGGGTGGGAATCCTCACTCTCGGGATTGTTTTTATCTTCAGCCACACCCCCGAGTGGATGCTTGTGAACACCTATGCCTTTTTGCGGGACACCCGTCTTGCGGAAATCACCAAGATGACGGATGCCATTTTCCGCACTTTTCTTCCTTCCCAAATTTATACATTATTCCTTCTTTTTTTCTTAGCTCCTTTTTTCTGGTTGCGCTCTTTGTCTTGGAAAGAGGGAATCATTCTTGCTTGCGCACAAGGAGTCGGATTTGCAACACTTCTCATTAGTCTCTCCCGCAGCTATTTGGTCGGACTTTTTGCCGGCGCTTGTGTATTCCTCCTTGCCCTTGTTCTTTCCCGTTCGGTTTCCCGCAAACAGATTTTTCCGGCCATCGGATGGCATGCGCTTTCAAAAATGTTTGGGATTATTTTTTTAGTGATCGCTCTTTTCCTTCCCATCTCTTATCTCCATGGACAAGCAGGGGATTGGGCAAACATTTTTTCCTCCCGGGCAGGGAGTACACAAGATGCCGCCATCTCAAGTCGTTGGAAATTGTTAGATCCCATGTGGCAGACGATCAAAGAGCATCCCATTTTAGGATCAGGATTTGGGAAGACGGTTTCTTTTGAGACGGATGACCCGCGTGCCGAGGCTGTGACAGGAGATAAAATTTGGACGACCTATGCGATGGAATGGGGGTGGTTGGAGTTATGGCTTAAGATGGGTATCCTGGGGCCTCTGGTATTCCTCTGGATCGCGTTTGTGATCATCCAAGGGCTTCGACCTCTTTTGGCGCAACCGGCGCGTTGGTTGGCGATCGGTGGTTTGGCTTCGCTTGCCATGCTCTATACAACGCATCTGTTTTCTCCCTATCTCAATCACCCTCTTGGAATCGGATTCCTTCTTTTCCTTGTCCCGTTCCTCGAAACGCTTCCACAAAAACAAACCGTTCCCGTTTTGGTCAAAGAAAAAGTGCGATCGCAACCGCAGGCTTCTCCCGCCCTTGGATCCATGCGTTTGGAATAAAAAAGATCCCCAGCGAAAGGAGGCTGTCCCAAAACTCCCGTTCCATTGGGAGTTTTTGGTTTGTGGAAAAGCGCTCAAACAAAAAAGATTCTCTCGCGAGATCTTATGAAAGGATTTTCTTAAAGTT
>Ga0265296_1000950_pt1 | contig 36876 bp, 39 predicted proteins | sample MunlanPumphouse1_FD_189073 | JGI IMG/M metagenome (GOLD analysis project Ga0265296, IMG submission 189073) | Groundwater microbial communities from a municipal landfill in Southern Ontario, Canada - Pumphouse #1 | ecosystem: Environmental > Aquatic > Deep subsurface > Groundwater | place...
ACAAAATCGCCGAGGCTTGTCTCACGCTCAATAGCAATCAGGGCTCCTATCTTCCTGTTTGCAAGGGCCACTGTTGCCTTCACTATCTCTTCGAGAGACTTAAGTTCCTCAGCGGAAGTGAAGGACTTAAGAAACGGGGTCTCACCCATCTGGGCCAGCGCCCTTCTTATCTCAGGCTGGAAAAGCACGATGAGCGCTATCACTATCTGTGCCCAGAAGCTTTGTATTATCCAGTCCATTGTGTAAAGACCTGTGTAAGTGGAAAGAAATGATGCGAACAGCAGTACCCCGAGACCTATGAGCATCTGGACTGCCTTTGTGCCTTTTATAAAAAGAAGGAGGCGATAAATCAGAAGGGACACAAGGCCAATGTCCAGATAATCCTGCCATCTGAGATGCTTTAATATTTCCATCTAAACCCTTTTTTTAAGCCATCTTTTAGGGTTCAGCACATGAAACTTTCCATTGCCGTCTGAATAAACAACTCTTGCGATCTTTGAATTAAGTATTATCCTCTTGCACATCATGCAAGGCTCTGAAAGGCATTCGGCGGCGCCGTCATCTCTCCCAGTCTCTCCTCGGCGAGTCCGCCCGAGTGCGGACAAGTCACCCGAGGCGACAGCGCCTGATACGTATATCGTTGCGCCTTCAAGTTCATGGACTGCTGCGCGTATTATTGCATTTGCCTCTGCGTGAACGCTGTGGCAGAGCTCATATCTTTCACCATGGGGGATCTGAAGCTCTTTTCTTGTGCACTTGCCAACTTCAAGACAGTCTTTCATCCCTGCCGGAGCGCCGTTGTAGCCTGTGCTAACTATGATATTGTTTTTTGTGATTACCGCGCCGTATTTGCGCCTGAGGCAGGTGGCCCTTGTCGAAACAGCCTTGGCTATACCTATAAAATATTCATCCCAGCCCGGTCTCGGTTGCGAGTCGAGTATCCGACTTTTTGTTTTTTTGTTTTTAGGCATATCTTTAAATCGCTTTTGTTATGTGGTTATTATTCAATGCGCTTTTTGTATATCTGCCTTGAACCTGGGGATAAAAAAATGAGAGAAAAACACCGAAAAGAACAACAATCCCAAGCTCGGCATATAAGGCCCATTCGGGCCGCGAAATAAAATTTTTGTTCAATATATTTTCGATAATATTAGCATCAACCTCTATTGTCGGGAAGTTAGGCTCCACAGGCGTTACTTCCAGAGTAGCAATCCCTGTTGCAGTGTGGCCTATCAGGGAACAGGTTTATCTTGCGTTTCATAACAGTTTAATTGTAAACAATTTTTAAGCCTTATTGCAACAAAACATGAACCTGAAATTTCAGCTTTGTAAACAGGTAAAGTTTGCAGCATGTATTTTATGATTTTCTAATTCTCTCAGCCTTCTATTTACCCCATTAGCAGGTTTAAATTTCTCTGATTTTTAAGTATCCTCTTATTCATGGCGTTAGACATAGAAAAAGAGAAGAAAAAAAATCTAAAACTTGCGCTTGGAGTCGCTGCAATAGGAATTTTTTTCTCTGTCGGGCTATACGTAATTATGTTCGCTCTGATGTTTTTAAGGCCGGGGCTTGTGTTTAGCTTCATGCCTTTTCCAATCTTATCAAAGAACATTGCAGGAATCAACAACAGGCTCTATGTCATTTCAAAAGAAATTGATTTCAGCGGTCTGTCTTTTGAAAACAAAAAAGAGCCTAAAGAAAAATTGGGTCTTCGCGTAAGAGTGTGGGTCATTTTATATCTCCTTGAGCATGCACGTAAGGATTTTCAATTGAAGATATTCATCATCTCTTAAGCCGTAAGCCCTTCTCTGGATCACCCTGCTCTTGTTATTCAGTCCTTCGACGAACCCCAATGAAACTTTGTTTTCTGGTCTGCTGTAGGCGGCTATACCATCCCAATGCCGCTCGATCATTTCCGTAAACTTTTCATAGGACTCCAGCCGCTGCCATTTGAGCGCGCTCTTCCAGTTATCAAAGAACCGCCGCGCCCATCCTTCTGTCTGATAACTCCATCCCTGCAATACTCTTAACCTTGCCCGACATGGCAGATTCCAATTGAAAAGTTAACCCAAATAATGAATTTGAAAAAAGGCAGATATTGCGGCAAGCCCGGCTGAAACCTCTGAAAGTCTGCGCCCGTCCTGCGGGCACAACAAAAAAGGCAGGTAAGCTAACGCCTGCCTGCCTCTTAATATGCGTAAACTGCTAAACGAAATTTTTACTTTTAGCTCAGGTGCTTGTTGACCAGCTTGGTCATCTCAAACATTGATACTGTGTTCTTTCCTCCGAATACTACCTTGAGGTTTGCATCAGCATTAATGTTTCTCCTGTTAACCTTATCCTGAAGATTGTTCTTCTTGATATACTGCCAGAGTTTCTTTGTTACCTCTGTCCTCGGAAGTGGTTTGCTGCCGACTATTGCTGCAAGGGCGTCGCTTATCTTCATGGGCTTCATGAATGCTGGATTTGGTTTTCTCTTTGTCTTAGCCTTTGCTACTTTTTTCTTTGCCACCGCCTTCTTTACAACCTTCTTTACTACTTTTTTCTTTGCTGCTGCTTTTTTCAGTGCCATCTTTACCTCCTTTATATTTTTAGGTCGAATCGACCTAATGATACTAATGTTTGATTTACAAAATCCTACCAGACATCGTTTATATTGTCAAGCAATTCTCTCTCAAAGATCAGGTAGCTGGCCCAAAAAAGGGTCAATAAAAATTTTAAAATCCCACTATTGCTGCCCTGGCAAACTCAACAAGGACTGATGGGTATACACCTATTACAAGCACAGCTATCACCGTCACAGCGAGAGCAAGGCCTGTTGCTGGAGATGTACTGAGGCTGACTGTTGCTTTTGGCTCTTTCATATACATGTACATGACTATTCTTAAATAGAAATAAGCAGATATTGCACTAAAGATTACGGCTACGATAACAAGCCATGTATAACCAGCATTTATTGCACTCATGAATATATACAACTTACCTATAAACCCTGCCGTAGGCGGGATACCCGTAAGAGAAAACATGAATATAAGCATAAGCGCTGCCGCTAATGGATGGGTCTTGGCAAGGCCTTCATAGTCATTTATATCCTCACCCTTGAATCCCTCGCTCCTGAGCATGATTATTACTGCAAAGGCGCCGATGTTCATAAATGCATATATCATCAGATAATTCATCATGCTTGCAAGCCCCTCATTGTTCGCAGCGATGATACCGAGGAGGGCGTAACCAGCATGCGCAATTGATGAGTAAGCAAGCATTCTCTTAATATTTGTCTGAGATAATGCAACTATATTACCAACAGCCATTGTAAGTATTGAAATAGGAATCAGCATTGCTGCCCAGTCAACCTTTACCGATACAAAGGCTACCATAAAGACCCTTCCTAAAACAGCAAACCCTGCTGCCTTTGGGCCGACAGACATAAATGCTGTTATAGACGTTGGAGCGCCCTCATAGACGTCAGGCGCCCACATGTGAAACGGCGCAGCAGCAATCTTAAAACCGAACGCCACTATTAAAAATATGACGGAGAGCAAAAGAGAGAAATTATCGGCAAGTCCTCTTTCGCTGATAAATGCCGCTATTGCCTTGAGATCCGTTGTGCCTGTGAGGCCATAGATTATTGAAATGCCATAAAGCAGGAATGCCGAAGAAAAGGCGCCAAGCAAGAAATATTTCAGAGCTGCTTCATTCGATTTTATATCATGTCTGATGAACCCAGCGAGGACATATGTGCTCAGAGCCATGAGCTCGAGGCCGAGATAAAGCACGATAAGGTCGCCGGCTGATGCCATGATCATCATGCCGATTGTTGAGAAAAGGATGAGACTGTAATATTCCCCGAAATTGACCTTTTCTATCACGATATACTTTATGGATATTAAAACAGTGAGGATAACGTTAACAAGAAAAATGATTTTAAAGAATGTACTGTAACCGTCAGAGATAAACATGCCTCCAAATGTTACACCGGAAGAACCAGCCAGAGTATGCGCCACAGCAGCTACACCTACTATGCTGAATATTGCAAGTACTTCTTTTTTCTTTATCAACAGGTCTGCTATCAGAACTATAAGGGCCACGGCAGTCATGACTATCTCGGGTATTACAGGGCCAATATCAGGAAGCTGGAAATTCATCTGACTACCTCCATAAGGGTTTTAGCTATATTTGCCTCCTGCACACCGCCCATGTTAACCCTTTCTAAGAGATGCTGGACTGACGCATGCATGAGTCCGAGGAAAGAATTTGGATAAATTCCTATCCATAGTACGAGAATTATCAGAGGGAGCAGGGTGAGCGTTTCCCTGATATCCATATCGGGAAGGCCGACAACCTTCTTATTGACCTCCATGAAGAATATCCTCTGGTACAGCCAGAGCATGTACCATGCTCCGATAATGATTCCAGTGCATGCAAGCACTCCTGCCCATTTATTTGCAGTAAATCCGCCAAGGAGTATGAGGAATTCACCGATAAACCCGTTCGTAGCAGGAAGTCCTACTGCTGCCAGGGTAAATACCATAAAGCATGCCGCATAGATAGGCATGACTGTAGCCAGTCCTCCATAATCTGCAATCTTTCTTGTATGAGTCCTTTCATAGACAATACCCACTGACAAGAAGAGAGCTCCGGTCACAATACCGTGGTTTAACATCTGGAGGATTCCGCCTTCAAGTCCCTGGGTGTTCAGGGCAAATATTCCAAGGGTAACAAAACCCATATGGCTCACTGAACTGTATGCAATCAGTCTCTTTAAATCCGTTTGTGCAAGGCATATCACGGCGCCATAAATGATTGCTATGACCGAAAGGGTCAGCATTATGGGGGTCATTGCCTTTGCAGCATCAGGACAGAGGGGAAGAGAAAATCTGAGGAAACCGTAAGCGCCCATCTTTATGAGTACTGCGGCAAGGATCACAGAGCCTGCTGTTGGGGCTTCTGTGTGAGCATCAGGTAACCATGTGTGAACAGGGAACATCGGGACCTTCACTGCAAATGCTGCAAAGAAGGCCCAGAAAAGCCAGAACTGCATTGTATAAGGATAGGTCTTTGTCATTAAGTCAAGGATATCAAATGTCCTGCCCGCATAGAAGTAAAGAACGATTATTCCGACAAGCATCAGGACACTGCCAACCAGTGTGTATAAGAAGAACTTTATTGCTGCATAAATCCTGTTTGGCCCTCCCCAGACTCCGATAATAAGGAACATCGGAATCAGCATGGCCTCCCAGAAGAGATAGAAGAGGAAAAAGTCCAGAGAACAGAAGACGCCGAGCATGAAGGACGTTGTAAGCAGTATCGATATATAGAATTCTTTTACCTTTGTCTTTATCGCTTCCCATGATATGAGAATGCAGAGTATTGCTATCAGGGTTGAAAGCAGGATAAATAACACACTTATCCCATCTACACCTATGTAATAATTGATATTCCAATCCGAAATCCAGCTATGTCTCTCGACAAACTGCATCTTATAGGTTGACTTGTCAAAGTTTGTAAATAACGGTACTGACAGGAGAAATGTTGCAATGCCTGTTGCGAGGGCAATCCATTTTGTGAGCAGCTCCCACGACCTTCTGTTCAGAAGAATGAGAATAGCACCTAAAACAGGCAGAAATATAACTGTGCTGAGAATCGGATAATTCAATTGATTCATGATTACCTGTTGTTCCATTTTTCTCCTACCGTAATAATAGCGCCAGTGCGATTATGAAAAATGCACCGGCAGCCATGAATATTCCATAGTGTTGCGCCAGACCTGTCTGGACCTTCCTCAGTTTTTCGCTGAACTTGCCGATTGCCCCTGGCACGCCATTGACAATACCTTCTATTATCTTTGCGTCAGTAATTGCAACAAGCACCTTATCAGCAATCCACATTGTAGGTTTTACTATAGTGAAGTTATAAAATTCATCAACATAATATTTATTTAAAAGTATTTTGTACAACCCGTTGAATTGCTTTACAATCTTCTCGGGCAGATCTGTTTTCCTGAGATACAGGAATGCCGCAAGTCCTAAACCTATCAGTGCCAAGGTTGTCGAAAGAGCCATTACACCCCATTCTTCAGCATGTGTGGCATGGAATTCAGGATGTCCGACTACGGGTTTTAAGAATTCAGCGAAATGCGCACCTCCACCAAGTATCGGTGGAATTCCAAACCATCCTGCTGCAACCGCACCGACTGCAAGGAGCATCAATGGTATGGTCATAACCTTCGGCGACTCATGGATGTGGTGTTCCCCATGATGAGAGCCATGGGCGCTATGTCCATGCTGCTCCTCATGATGGCCCCCACGGTTTTTCCCATGGAATGTCAGGAAGATAAGCCTGAATGTATAGAATGGCGTAAAGAATGCTCCTGCAAGACCGAGGATCCATACAAATTTTCCCACTGAAGAACCTGAAGCATATGCAGACCATATAATCTCGTCCTTACTGAAGAATCCCGAAAGTCCGGGGAATCCGCCGGCGCTCAGACCTGCAATCACGAACACTGCATAGGTAATCGGCATGTATTTTTTCAGTCCGCCCATTTCCCGTATGTCGTTCGTATGGACTGCGTGGATAACGCTGCCTGCAGCCATGAAGAGAAGGGCCTTAAAGAATGCATGTGTATAGAGGTGGAAAATGCCTGCGGCATAGGCGCCCACACCGCATGCGAGGAACATATACCCCAAATGACTGCATGTGGAAAAGGCGATAATCCTCTTTATATCATTTTGCGTGATAGCAATCGTTGCGGCAAAAAACATGGTAAGAGCGCCGATAATTGCTACGGTATTCATTGCTATTTCAGAAAGATTGAATATCGGATTACACCTTGCAACCAGGAATACACCTGCAGTGACCATTGTAGCGGCATGGATCAATGCACTGACCGGAGTAGGACCTTCCATAGCATCAGGAAGCCAGACATGGAGTGGTATCTGGGCTGATTTTCCAACCGCACCACAGAAGAGCAAGAGAGCAATGAGAGTCGGAAGATCAACATTCCATCCCAGGAAATTCACTGTCTGACCCGCAATTCCTGCTGCGTTAGCGAAGACAGGTGCATAATGAAGTGTTCCGAAGGTAAGGAATATCATGAATACGCCGATACCAAATCCAAAGTCTCCGAATCTGTTTACGATAAAAGCCTTTTTACCGGCATCAGCGGCTGATTTCTTGTTAAAGTAATATCCAATGAGGAAATATGAACAGAGGCCGACACCCTCCCACCCAAAATAGAGCTGCAGGAAGTTATTCCCCATGACAAGCATAAGCATACAAAAAGTAAAGAGACTAAGATAGGCAAAGAAACGGTAATAGCCTGTGTCTCCGCGCATGTAACCGACGGCATAAATATGTATTAATGATGCACAGGTAGTGACAACAACCAGCATAACTGCTGTCAACGGGTCGATAAGGAATCCGACTGAGGCATTGAATGTACCTGAAAGCATCCAGGTATAAAGGTCTTCATTGATGACCTTCCCTGCCATAGCCTGCGGCAGGACTGATGTTATGGTTATAAAAAAAGAACCTACTACAGCAAGGATGGAGGGCCAGTGGGCCTTATCTCTTAAGACTTCTTTCCCAAGAAGGATATTAATCATAAACGCTGCAAGCGGCAGAAATGGTATCAGAAGATATAATTTCATATCTTAAATCCTTTTAAACTCTTAACTTTTAACTTTTCACTCTTCACTTTATTAACCCTTCATCTCTTTCACTTCATCCACATGAGCTGTAGCTTTATTTCTGAACAAGGCTATGATTATTGCAAGCCCGATTGCAGCCTCAGCAGCTGCAACTGCAATGACAAAGAAAGCGAGTATCTGTCCTCTCATGTCCTGAAGGTAGTGGCTGAAAGATATGAGATTGATATTAACAGCATTCAGCATGAGCTCTATGGACATGAACACAATGATGATATTCCTCCTCGCAAGAAAGCCAAAGACTCCAATCGAAAAAACAACTATGCTGAGCACCATATACCAGCTTAATGGGACCATTAACTTTCCAGCCTCCTTTTTGCAAGGACTATAGCACCGATAATCGCAACGAGAAGTATCAGTGATGCTACTTCAAAAGGATAGAGAAATTCTGTATATAACAGCTTTCCCAGAACCTTTATATGAGTTTCTTTTTTAATCAAATCGATGGTATAAATACCAGGAGGTGCAGCGACAAATGATCTGATCGACATAACGACAACTACCAAAAGGGCTGCTGCAAAGGTAAACCCTGTCGGTCCGGCGCCGATATATTTGCTTATCCTCAGTTCTTCCCTGATATTCATTAACAGCACAACAAAGAGGAACAATACGAGTATGCCACCTGCATAGACAATGACCTGTACGGCAGCCATAAATTCAGCGTTCAGGAACAGATATAAACTTGCTATGTGGAAGAAAAGCAGCAGCATCCAGAGAACGCTGTGGACCGGGTTCTTTCTTGTTACAACAAGTAATGAAAGTATGACTATCGCAAACGCAAAATATCCAAAGAATAACTGTTGAATCATTCCTTTTTCCCTCCCCAGACTGCCTGCCCAGGAGGCGTTCCGAAATCCTCAGACATCGGCCTCCAGAATTTCTTTAAATACTCTTCTCCTTTTTTGCCTGGCATATATTTATCCCAATTCAATAAGAGCTTGTCCTTTTTCATATATATATTTTCTTTCTTATAATCAGAATATTCATAGTTCTCTGTTAAAACAATTGCACCGTAGGGACATGCTTCTACACAGAAACCGCAGTAAATACATCTCAGAACATCTATCTCGTATTTTTCGACCTGTCCTTTCGCCCTTGAGATGTGAATACACTGCGACGGGCAGATTGTAGCACAGAGCCCGCAGCCGACACATTTTGCGTTCCCTGCCTTATCCTTTGCAAGGGCATGCTGTCCCCTGAAACCGGGTGCTATTGGCCGTCTTTCCTTGGGATACTGTATGGTAACCGCACGAGAGAACATCATCTTCAAGGTAAGGGCCATCCCCTGGAATATTTCTATGAAGGTAAACCTTTTTACAATTTCCCTGACAGTCACTCTATACTCCCCTTGCTATCATATTAAGATTTTCACCAAACCTGTTATCAATATATTTGCCAGCGCTACCGGTATGAGTATTTTCCAGCCGATCGCCATAAGCTGGTCATACCTGTACCTTGGTACCGTTGCCCTAATCCAGTAATAGAAGAAAATGAATGCATAGACTTTCATGAGGAACCATACGATACCGGGAACTACTTTCAAGAACGGCAGAAACTGTGTTATATACCACGGCAATGTCCATCCGCCGAGGAAACATACTGTTGCCAATGAAGCCATGATGATCATTGCTATGTACTCACCCAGGAAAAAGAGTGCGAACCTGAATCCACTGTACTCGGTAAAATATCCGGCAACGAGTTCGCTTTCTGCCTCTGGCATGTCAAATGGAGTCCTGTTCACCTCAGCTACCGCTGCAATCGTAAAGACCACAAAACCGATTATCTGAGGTATCGCGAACATTCCGAAGACGGATTCTTCCTGTGCACGAACAATATCTGTAAGGTTCAGAGAACCTGACATTATCATGACGCCGACAAGGCTCAGCCCCATTGCTATTTCATAGCTGATAACCTGAGCAGCTGACCTGAGACCTCCGATGAATGCATATTTGGAGTTTGACGCCCATCCTGAAATGAATATGCCATAGACGCCAATGCCTGCCATGGCAAGGATAAATAACAGTCCTATATTGATGTTTGCAATTACAAAATTAAAAGAGAAAGGTATATTTGCAATTACAAAATTATAAGAATTATATGAGAATGGTATAACAGACAGATTCACCATTGCCGCTGCCATAAAGATGAGAGGAGCAAGATAGAAGACAGGTTTGTCTGCCTGAGCAGGAATGATATCTTCCTTGAAGAATAATTTTAAACCGTCAGCAAAGGGCTGTAAAAGTCCGTGTGGACCTACCCTCATGGGTCCAAGCCTCACCTGCATATGTCCGATAACTTTGCGTTCACAATATGTTGCATATGCGACATGAAGCAATCCGATTGCGAGAACAACTGCAATCTTTATGATGATGATTACTACGTTGATTCCTAATTTGATCAAAGCATCGAGTTGTTCAGGTGATATTATATTATTAATATTCATATTTATCTATCACACTCTCCAAGCACGATATCGATTGTACCAATGGCTGCTATAACGTCTGCAACCAGATGCCCGACACAGAGTCTCGGCAAACATCCGGCATGTATAAACGATGGAGCCCTTAGCCTCATCCTGTATGGTTTTCCGGAACCGTCGCTTACAAAATAGAACCCGAGCTCACCTTTCGGGACTTCGGTTGCGACATAGAGTTCTCCCTCAGGCACTTTCGGTCCCTTTTTAATAAACTCGAACTGTTTGACAAGATGTTCTGCTGCCTTGGCGATTTCTTCCGGCATGGGAACTGCAGCCAGTTCTGCAAGCTTTTCCTCACTGAGTCCTTTGCCGCCGGGTATTATTTTCATTGACTTGAATTTGCAAGTTACAAAACAGGTAGCGCATTGCAGGCAAAGCGCCTGGTCTATCTTATGAGGTTTTTTCTTCTCACCGGAGATTGCCTTTGCAGGACATGCCCTCAGACACATACCGCATCCTTTGCATGCTTTTTCCTCTATGAAATATGCCACCTCTTTTGTGGGATGGGTAATTGGCATCATCGCATCTTTTGGCTGAAGGGTAAACTTCGGTTCATCAGCCATAACAGGACCCGGAGGCAACTTTTTGATACACTGTCTGATAATATTATTCGACTGCCTCATCTCCAGCATCCTGCAGCGGTATCTATCGTATGTATCGCCCTCTGTTCCGATAGGCACTTCAAAGTCTACCTTATCATATGCATCATACGGCATATGTTTTCTTATATCATAAGAGACTCCGGAACCCCTCAATGTCGGGCCTGTCATCCCCCAGCTTACTGCCTCTTCTGCTGAGATTACGCCGATGCCTTTTGTCCGAAGGAGCCATATCCTGTTCTGGTCAATCAGGGTCTCATATTCCAGAATCCTTGAAGGGAATTCATCTGTAAATTTCCACAGACTTTCGAGGAATTCCTGCGGAACATCGTTTCTAACGCCACCGATTCTCGGATATGTAACAGTAAGTCTCGCTCCACATATCATTTCATACAGATCAAGAATCCACTCCCTTTCACGGAAGCAGTAAAGGAATACAGTCATTGCGCCAATATCAAGGGCATGGGTTGCAAGCCAGAGGAGATGATTCGCAATCCTCGACATCTCACCGACGATTGTCCTTATGAACTTTGCCCTTTCAGGCGCCTCTATCCCAAACAGTTTTTCTACCGCAACACAATAGCCGATATTATTTGACATTGCTGAGACATAATCCATTCTGTCAGTAAGCGGGAGGGCCTGGAAGTAACTCAGGCTTTCACCGAGTTTCTCGAGCCCTCTATGGAGATATCCGACATGCGGTGTAACCTTGACAATTGTTTCACCATCAATATCGAGGACGAGCCTCAGAACACCATGCGTAGCAGGGTGCTGCGGCCCCATGTTAACATTCAGTTCCCTTGTTTCGAATATCTTTTCTGCCTCTTTCTGAATCATCTTATCCTTCCCACTCAAACTCTCTTAATTCTTTCGACCTCTTGAGAACTTCAGTAAACCCCGGCCAATCATTTTCGAGTGCGGGACCTTGCAGAGGATAGTCCTTTCTTAACGGGTATCCTTCCCAGTCTTCCGGCATAAGGATTCTCCTGAGATCAGGATGCCCGGTGAACACAATACCGAACATGTCAAAACATTCCCTCTCATGCCAGTCTGCACCAACCCATATAGGAACAGCAGAATTTATCCTGGGGTCGTTTTCAGGAACCTGTGCCCTGATACGAATGTGATGACGATATCTTGTTGAATAAAGATTATACACAACTTCGAACCTGACATCTTTTTTATTGAGATAATCAACAGCGGTGAGATCCTGGAGATGGTCGAGACTTAAAATAGGGGCATCGTGGAGATATTTTAGAATTGGAATTATCTGCTCCCTCTTAACAATGACAGAAACCTGATCTCTGAACTCTGCTACCTCTATGACTTGATCAGCAAATTTTCCCTTTATCTTTTCTGCTATATCTTTTGGTTCCAGTCCTGCGGGGTGTATCGAAATTCTTACTTCAGTTACCGCCATGGACTCCACCTCCCATGTTCTTTTCTTATCTTTTCCTGAAGCAGCATTATGCCCTCAAGTAATGTTTCAGGCCTTGGGGGACAACCGGGGACATATACATCAACAGGAAGAAAAGAATCACATCCCTGGACTGTGCTGTATGTTCTGAAGACACCGCCTGTACATGCACAACTTCCCATTGCAATAACATATCTTGGTTCAGGTATCTGGTCATAAACCCTTCTTACTACAGGTACCATCTTCTTTGTGACTGTGCCGGCAACAATCATACAATCTGCTTGCCTTGGTGAACCTCTGAATATAATGCCAAACCTGTCAAGGTCATAATGAGATGCACCCGTTGCCATCATCTCGATTGCACAGCATGCGAGTCCGAAGGTTGTCGGCCAGATCGAAGATAACCTCCCCCAGTTAACAATTTTATCCAGAGAGGTGATAATGACATTTGGGGGCAATATCTTTGTCCCTTCTTCTACTTCAACGAGTCCGATTGTTGATGTGTCTATTAACATCTCATTCTCCCTGCTGTTATTTTAATCCCATTGAAATGCGTCTTTTTTCCAGGCATATATATAACCGATTAAAAGGATCCCGATGAAGATAACCATTTCTATAAACGCATAAATTCCGATCTTATCAAAGACGATAGCCCATGGATAGATAAAGATTGCCTCAACATCGAACACGACGAAGAGCATGGCGATAATATAAAACCTGACAGTAAACCTGGTGCGTGGCTCGCCTGTTGGAGTGATACCTGATTCATAAGGCAGGAGCTTCTCATAATATGGTTTTTTCAATCTGAAAACAGTACCGATCAGCAGGGCGCCAATTCCAAACGCCATTGCAATCATGATGAATATAAGAACTGGTAAATATTCTGATGGTAAATATGTTCCGGGCATAACGGTAATATTTATACTTTAAAACCTCAATCCTTGTCAAGTAAAAAAAATTAATCAACATATTAATCTACTCTACTCCAAAAATACATTTTGATAATGCAGATTTATTTATTTTTTCCCGGAGGGATAATTCCAAAAAACTTTATCCTTGAGTCTTAGTTAAAAGCTCCAGCAATTCTTTCCTCTCCGGAGAATTCGGTCGTTGCGACTCGAAACCGAGCGGCAGCAGGCTCAGCGCCTTGTTAAAGTGTTTCCTTGCCTCCTTGAGGTTGCCTGTTGCAAGCATGGACTTGCCCATGCCGGTATAGGCCGGAGCGTAATTTGGAGAGAGCTTTGCCATAACGGAAAAATGTTTATATGCAGCCTCAGGATTTCCGCCTTCAAGAAAAATTGTCGCAACTGCATGTCTAACATTAACATTCATAGGGTCCGTTATCACGGCCTTATTAAGACTGTCCACTGCTTTCCGGTTATCCCCCAAATGAAAAGCGCTCTTTGCGAGCATGATATAATCATCTCCGTTTTGTGGCATTCCTTCCGTTGTCAGATGAAAGTATTCATCTGACCTGCCTTTCATTCCAAGCAGGTAATAGCACTCTCCGATTAAGCCCAATGCCGCCGGAGACCTGGGTCTTATCTTTAAGACGTTTTTATATTCTTCAATCGCCTTATCATATTCTTTTTTGCCTTTATATATGCTGCCAAGATTGTAATAATAGACTTCCATTACTGTGTTGCTAACGTTAGCCATCACTGCTTTCTTATCAGCCATTGACAAAAGAATCTTCTCAGCATTATCAAGGTCGTTTTTAAAAAAATAGGCTGTTGCCAGATTAATGTAGGTTTCTGCCTGATTACTTCCCTTATTGATTGCAGCTTCGCATACCTCAATCGCCCTGTCCATTTCTCGCCTCTCCACATGATACGCGCAAAGATTTGTATACGGCCTGATTTTATCCGGAGATTTTTTTACGGCATCTCTCCATAATGTGATAGGGTCTTTATAGATATCGTTGCGCATGTGTGTAAGGATTCCGAAAAAAACAGTCAGGCAGACAACAGCAAATACCAATATCTTTTTATGCTTCCCAAGCAGGATAATAAGCAACTCGCTAACAAAGAGCGCAAATCCGATAGATGCCGCATAAACCCATCTTTCAGCCATATAATCCTGCAATCTAATTGTTAGGAAAGGAGCTAAATTCAGAAAAAACCAAAGGATGGAAAATGATAAGCCCCTGTTTCTTTTTCTTAAGAAGAGCGCAATTAATAAGAGCCCTGTAATAATTATTATAGAAATAATTACTGATGAATCAAACGAAATGGACGCCTTTATATCATGGTCAATATTTAGCCCAAATGGAAAGATTAACAGTCTGAGGTATTCCACAAAGACTTTTAATTCTGTAAAAATGTGCATTAACCATGGTCTCCTGTACATTGCAGGACTCGCAATATATCCTGAATAATAAAAAAAGCCTGCTATGACCATTATCCAGAATGGAAGATGGTACTTAAGTCTTGCCCTGAAGTTCTTGCCCTTGTCAGAATCAGATACAAAATAAAGGTCGAACAACAGGATAAGTATTGGCGTTACTATGGCAGCCTCTTTTGTTGAAAGTCCGAGGAAAAAAGAGATTATGCTTAAAATGTAATATCCTGCATGGAAATTTCTTCCATTAAAGCCCCCCTCACCCTTGCCCTCTCCCGCGAGGGGAGAGGGGAACTTTTGGGTTCTCTTCCACAATGGAGAGAAGACTACTTTGAGATCCCCTCCCTCGATGGGAGTCTCCTCCCTTATTCCCCCTCCCTCGATGGGAGTCTCCTCCCTTATTCCCCCTCCCTTGAGGGGAGGGGATTGAGGGGAGGGTGAAAGAGAACTATTGATTGGGTGTCTATAAAATGTTGCCCTAAAAAAAGCAAGGATTGATGCAAGAATAAAAAATGCGGACAAAACCGAAGAGCGGCTCGAGATGTATGTGACACTTTCTGTGTTTATTGGATGGAGTAGAAATAGGGTTGCTGCAAGGATGGCGACTCCTGAGTTGTCATTGCGAGCGATTACATTTTGTTCCGAAAATACTTCTTCCTCGTCATTCCCGCAGTCCTTAAGCGGGAATCCATTCTTTTGTTTTTCATTCTGGATTCCCACTTGCGTGGGAATGACAGTCATATATGTTTTATTGTAGACATATTTAGACAAAAGCAGATAAAACAAAAAAGCAGTTGAGATATGGATAAAAAGATTGACGAGATGATAACCAAATGTATCAAGTCCGTTTATTACATAATTCAGATAAAATGTAAAAAGAAGGAATGCCCTGCCTGTGATTATTCTTGAATAGCTTTCCGTTATCCAAGTTAAAAATAGCTGAAATGATTTAATAACAAGGTTTTCCCTTAAAAACGAAATATCATCATAATGAAAAGGGACGCTGAAAGAATTAAAATAGGCAAGCAAACCTATTAACGTGAGGAAAATAAATACTGTTCTTTTACGGATTTTTATTTTTTGCAAAGATGCCTAATTAATAGATACCCACGCCTTTACAGGCGTGGTGCTTGTTGGGACAAACTTCGTTTGTCCCGATGGGAACATGCTCTCATCCCCGCCTTCACAGGTGGGGAGTTCCCGCTATATTAAAAAGGGGGCGCTTACGCCCCCTTAGATTCAAACATCGCAACTTTTCTTTAACAACCCGAGGTTTACAAACAACCCGAGGTTGTCGGACTAATTACGGGTGCCAGGCTAGCACCAGTCGGCTGTGCATATGTTACTGAGCAGGTCGCAGGTATAGGCGCTCCGTCTCTGCTGAAGACACCAGTGGCTGCGGTATACGTAAAACCACTATAACTCTGAACAGCAACGTCTATGCCTCCAGCTGCTCTTACCGGGTAACCTCCGACCACAGTTACTGGATTAACACCACCGCCCATGTCTACAGTAGTAGTAGCACCCCCATTCCACGCATCTGAACCGGAAATGATTGCTCTGGCATGTACGATGTTGGCAGCAGAGCTCACACCACCTTCCATACCTCTCACAGTAGCAATACGCGCATCCGCCTGTAAAGCAGTATACCTCGGTATTGCAACTGCCGCCAGGATTCCGAGGATGACGATTATCATCACCAGCTCGATTAGTGTAAAGCCTCCTTTGTTTCTTAACATCCTTTGTTACCTCCTTTCGTTGTTACTTAAAGTGTCATCCCTGCGAAAGCAGGAATCTAATTCTTTTATTTCTGGATTCCCGTTTTCAGCCGCACTCAGGTCGGATACTCGACTCGCAACCGAGCGGATTCGCCGAGGTGAACGGGAATGACAGTATTAAAAGCAATGTCTGTGCCTAAAAAATAAGCCTTTAAAATCAGCCTGCTTTACTATGGCCAGTAACATTTTGGGTAAATATTTACCCAAAATGTTACCTTTTCCCTTTACCCCTTTTATTTTCCCCTCTTAACTTCTTTATCGTCTCAAGATATTCGATATCTTCAAGGTCTTTTGGCCGTTTGCCCATCTTCTTAAGTTTTATCAGGTCGTCTATAGATGGCACGCGCACAAAAAAATCAGATTTGGGCTCCTTAAATTCTACTGCCCTGCTCACGCATTCTTCGATACTAAGCGTTTCACCTTCTTTATTAGTTATTTTTCTGGCAATAAAGACATCAATTTTGTCACTGCTGTCAGAATAGAAAAAATAGATAGGTCTTTTTTCATCCCTACCCCTGCTTGATTCAAACCCAAGCTCATCTTCCAGAAGTTCAAAAAGCCTTTTCTTATCGTCAGGATGTACCCAAAAGTCATAGTCGTGAGTAAATCGAGAGGAACCATAAAAAACAGAAGCCCTTCCACCTATTAAAAGATATCTAACCCCGCGTTTATTGAGCTCACTTATTATTTCTGTAAAATCAAATAGCATCTGCCTTTTCCCGTGGTTTTAATGTTCTCACCCACTTGACCCACTTTTCCTGTTCTTCACAGTATCTTATCTTTTCCAATGGCGTAAATTTACTAAACCAGAGAATATTTTCGACGATTGCAGGATCTAATCCTTTTGGAATTTTTATTTTTTTAGTGTGCTTTAATGTTTTCATAAAATAACATACCACACTCAGAGCACTTCTGCCACTGCTTTTTGCGCAGAATCAGAATCCCACCAGGCATAAATCTTAACGGCTGGGACAGTCCCGATTCTACAACCCCCTATTAAGGGGGAATTAACGGGGGTTGTGTCCGTTCCGCACTCAGGCGGATTCGCCGAGGAGAAAAATCTGGGACAGTCCCCTATTCGATCAAGTATATAAGGACTTCCAAAGGATATAAATATCCCTGCTTTGCCGTCAAGTTCTTTTATGCATTTTAAAAGCCATGGGCTTGGCCCGCCCTTCCATGCCTTTATCCCTGAAAAAATTGCGACGATGACAGATGCGTTATCTGGAACAGATAATTTCTGAATCCTCGAACTCCTTTTTAGAATCTGCAATTTCAAATCAGGAAATTTTTCTTTTAGTCTTTCTGCCAAAATCCTTCCCTTTTCGGATAGAGATACATCTTCCACCCTCCCCTTAAGCCCCTCCCCTCGAGGGAGGGGAATGGGGGAGGGGGCGTTCTCCTCATCATTCAAAATAATCAGAAAAGGTTTTTTAAGCGGCCTTATCTGCCCATCAATCTTTATAGACATCTTTGTAATTTTCTCAGAGAGCCTTCTATTTTTCCCAAAATCAGGGGCAGCAGGAGTTTTTATCTTCTCGGTTGCGAGTCGCAACGACTTTCTGAATAATCTATTTGCTGAAAGCTGACAGCCGATTGCTGAAAACTTTTGTTGGAGATAAGAAACAACCCTTTCGGGATCTGTTGGATGGAGAAGCAGGTCAACCCCTGCCCTGAGAGCCATCAAAGATGCCCTTTCTTCTGAATACTTGCCTATTCCTCCCATGTTAAGGGCGTCGGTTATTAATATGCCTTTGAATCCCATCCTGTCTCTCAGATATCTGACAGCCTTCTCTGATAAAGATACAGGAATCCCCGATGGGTCCAGTGCAGGGACTTTAAGATGGCCAAGCATAATCATTTTTACACCTGCTTTAACAGCGCCACTGAAAGGAACAAGTTCCGTCTTTTCGAGTGATTGCATATCTTTCTTAATCAGCGGCAGTCCTATGTGCGAATCAATCTCTGTATCACCATGCCCCGGGAAATGTTTCCCGCATGCTGCAATCCCATTGGCCTGCAATGCCTTAATCATCTCTATTCCAAAGAATGACACGGTCTCTGTATCTTCGCCAAACGCCCGTGTCGAGATTATAGGATTTTTAGGATTGGTGTTTATATCCAGTACAGGTGCAAGGATTGTGTTTATGCCTGCATATCCGGCCTCAAGAGCAACCGCCTTAAAGATTTTCCTGAGCAGTATTTTTTGCTGATAGCTGATAGCTGATGGCTGACAGCTTCTGAAAGCTGCTACGATTGCCATTGCAGGCGGGAATATTGTGCCTCCTTCTCGTAGAGTCGAGTCTCCGACAAGCTGCTGCCCCAGTCCACGCTCAAGGTCAGCGGCAATAATTAAGGGCCTCTCAGCTTCTTTCTGAAGCTCGCTTATACCCTGTCTGACTGCCTCGAGTTTTCCTCCGAAGATAATGAACCCGGCGATGCCTTTTTTGACAAGCCCGAGGTAATAGTCAAAGTCTTTCTCGATATCTTTGCCGTTCAGCCGGGGGATTATGAATTGATAAAAGTTCTCGGTTGCGAGTCGAGTATCCGACATGGGGTATTATAGCAAGAAAGTTAAGAGTTAAAAATGAACCTCCCCGCCGCAGAGACGGCGGGGTATCCTAAAGTCTCCCCTCCCTTAACGGGAGGGGATTAAGGGGAGGGTGAAAACAGCATCTTAATCACCCCCACCCTAACCCTCCCCCGTCAAGGGGGAGGGAAGTATAAGAAAACCCCATAGCAGAGACTGTGGGGTATTGAAAACTTAGTTAAAGAAACTTTTAACTACATTCTATAATAACTCCCCCTCGCCTTCAGAAACATAACTCCCCCTTCCCCCTCTCGGTTGCGAGTCGTACCGACTTAACTTAAGAGGGGGTGCCGAAGGCGGGGGCGTTATCTCATCAGGGGGTTGGGGGGCGTTATCTCCTCCCTTGTCGGAGCGACCCTCAGCGAAGACTCGCATCGAGAGACCCGCTCCGGGACGGGAGGGGTTGGGGAGGGTGGTACTTTTATATCCCCTCTTTATGACTCTTGAATTCCCCCTTAGCAAAGGGGGATGAAGGGGGTTGTTGAATATCAGCAAGATAAAACCGCTCACAGACAATCCCCTCCTGTACACATTTGATTAATTCCTCATAAAAAATTTAAAATTCATAGAAGGGGAAAAACTTTTTTAGGGGCATTAACGAGTGGAAGAAAAATTAAAAACACCATTTATACACAACGACATTAATCGCATGTCATTCCCGCAAGCAAAGCGCGTCGGGAATCCTTCTTTTACAGAAAGATTCCGGACAAGCCGGAATAACAAAGACGTTATGTATAGTATGCTTTTACTTTCCATTTTCTGCTTTTTATTTTTCACTTCTTCTGCCTGCACTCCGCAGAAAGACAAAATCTACCGCAAAAGCAGGATTCTCATGGACACCTTAGTAACAATAAGCGCTGTTTCAGATTCAGACAATAAGGCAGAGACAGCCATTGATAAGGCATTCGCGGAGATAGAAAAAATCGACAATCTCGTAAACTTTTTTTCTGATAAAAGCGAAATTTCGGGGATAAACAAAAATGCAGGTAAAAAGGCTGCGGCAATCTCAGATGAAACCTTTGAGGTTATTGAAAAAGCAATCTATGCATCTGAAAAAACCAACGGGGCATTTGATGTCACCATAGGGCCTGAAATAGCATTATGGGATTTCCACAATAAGGTAAAACCTGAAGATAAGGAAATTATACAAAGGCTTTCGCTCGTGAATTATAAAGCCTTAACCCTTTACAAAAATCCCCCATCTGCATACCTTAAAAAAAAGGGGATGTTAATTGACCTCGGAGGAGTGGCTAAGGGATACGCAGCTGACAGGGCAGTTGAAGTGATGAAAAAAACCGGGATAAAATCAGGGCTTGTTGCCATTGCAGGAGATATAAAGGCCTTTGGCCTGAGACCTGATTCAAAACCATGGAAAATCGGCATAAGGAACCCAAGAGCAAAAAACAAAGACGATGAAATAATGGCGACCATAGGTCTGACTGACATGGCAATATCCACCTCAGGCGACTATGAGCGTTATTTTATTGTTGGAGGCAGAAGATACCACCACATTCTTAATCCAAAAACAGGCTATCCTGCTGATAGCTGCCAGAGCGTGAGCGTGATAGCAAAAGAAGGCGCTGTAACAGACCCGTTCTCAACAGGCATATTCATACTCGGCGCTGAGAAAGGCATTAAGCTTCTTGAAGAGATGGGAATAGATGGAATAATTGTGGATAAAGATGGCAAAATACATACAACATCAGGATTAAGGGGAAAAGTTGAGCTTAAAGGAAATAACTGAGGGAACCACAGTCGCAGACAAACTTCTGCTTATAGCGCTCGTAATCATATCTGTTTCCGGCTTTATATTCATTAAAAAGGCATTCCCTCAGGGGACTGATGTCTTAATCGAGGTTAGCGGGAAACAGGAATATAAATTGCCGTTGAATAGCGATACAACTGTTTCAGTGAAAGGCCCGATAGGAGAAACAGTAGTACAGATAAAAGACAGGAGAGTCTGCATAAAAGAATCCCCCTGTCCGAACAAGATATGCATTCATAGCGGATGGCTTGACAGAGGGGCGATCATATGCCTCCCGAATAAGGTCCTGGTAAGCATCGGCAGTACTGTCGGAATCGACTCGCAACGAGAAGATAAACAGAACAAAACTATAGATGCAATCACAGGATAAATACCGCATAGCGCTGCTCTCTGCATACGCAATTGCAATCCACAGCTTTGAAAGCATGCTCCCCACGCCAATACCGTGGCTCAGGCTGGGGGTTGCAAATATAATCACTCTTGCAACGCTCGTCCTTTATGGTTTCAGGGCAGCGATGATGGTAACGCTGATACGCGTGATACTTTCATCAATATTCATAGGCACTTTTCTCGGCCCCGGTTTTATCATGAGTTTCGGCGGCGGCGTAACAAGCACTTTTGCAATGGGGATTGCATTTTCCATATTCCCGCGTCTTTTTGGGCCTGTTGGACTCAGTCTCATAGGCGCACTATTTCATAATATATCTCAGCTTTTTCTTGCATATATTCTGTTCGTTCAGAAAATAGAGCCGATATTGATAGTGAGCCCTATACTAATCCTGCTGGGTACGATTACCGGAATTGTGAATGGTGTTATCGCAGGGATGCTGATTAAAAATATTCCGAAGGAAAAACAGTCTCGTTCCTGATTGATGTTAGTGTAGTGTCATTGCGGCTTGTCCGCAATCTTTCTTCTTCTTTTAAAAAGGATTCCCGACAAGCGGGAATGACAAAAGTGTGCTAACGTATTTATGGAACAGCACACTAAATAGGGGCTGCCAACCATAATCTGACACATAAAGGAGACACAATGCTAAAGGCAAAAGACATAATGACCACCAATGTAATAACAGTTAAACCTTCCACCACGATAGAAGAGCTGTCCCAAAAACTGATAGAATATAATATCAGCGGCGTGCCGGTAGTAAATGATGCCGGGGATTTAATAGGAATAGTCACGGAAAATGACCTTATAAACCAGAATAAGAGGCTTCACATCCCCACTGTTATGCGGCTCTTTGACGCCTTTATCGTGCTTGAAAGCCCTGGCAAGATAGAAAACGAGATGAAAAAAATGACTGCAACTACGGTTGATGAGATATGCTCAAAAAAGGTAATAACCGCCGCTGAAGATACTTCTGCAGAGGAAATAGCAACCATAATGTCAGAAAAAAAGGTGCATCTTATCCCTGTTGTCCAAGGCAAAAAAATTCTGGGCATAATCGGGAAAATGGATTTAATTAAGGGAATAACAAAAGGCAGTTGAAGTTCATATTAAACAAAAACATGTTTTGCTATAATGCTTACAGACAATAAAATTTGGAGGAATTAATTAATGTCTGAATTATATGATGTGATAATCATCGGCGGCGGGCCTGCTGGTCTTTCTGCTGCACAGTATGCGGCAAGGGCAAAGCTTAAGACAATTGTCATTGATAAATCCGCAACTGCCGGGGCATTGGCATACACCCATAAGATAGAAAACTATCCCGGACTTCCAACCCCGGTCTCGGGTAAGGAACTGTTGGATATATTCAGAAATCAGGCAACAGGGTTCGGCGCTGAATATATCGAGACACAGGTTATTGGAGTAAATCTCACAGGTAATGTAAAAGAAGTATTTACAATGGATAAAAATTACAGCGGAAAAGCAGTGATACTTGCAACAGGCTCGATGGGAAGAAAACCAACAATCAAGGGTGAGGCGGATTTTCTCGGAAGAGGAGTAAGCTACTGTGCAATATGCGATGCAGCGTTCTATAAAGGGAAAACCGTATGCGTCATAGGTGATTCCGAAGAAACAGTTAAAGAGGCGGGAGTGCTTACAAAATTTGCAGAGATTGTCTACCTTATATCTCCTTCATCAAAACTAAAGGTCGGAGCTGACTATCCTGCATTGCAGGAGAAAAATCTTAAGGCGCTTCTCGGCCAATCAGTTTCGGCAATAGAAGGAACCGACATTGTCGAGCGTGTAAGGATGACAGATTTGGACGGGAATGAGTCCGCGCTTGAGCTTTCGGGAGTCTTTGTTTACCTTCATGGAAGCAAGCCGATAATAGATTTTCTCGGGGGGACTGTTGAGTTAAGCGAGGAAGAATGCATCAGCACAAACAGGATGATGGAGACATCAATACCCGGAGTCTTTGCTGCAGGCGATATGACATGCACTGAGGTAAGGCAGGTTGTCGTCGCTGCATCAAACGGCTGCATCGCAGCGCTTTCTGCTGAAAAATATATTTTCCACAGGAAGAGAAGAAAGTACGACTGGGGAAAATAGGGGTTCTATTTTTTATATCTTCCCCATCTCTCCAGTAAAAACCTCGCCCCATCCTTATCAATAGGATTATTCCCTGAGCCACAATGGGGATCCTGAACGCAGGAAGGGCATCCGGCCTCGCAAGGACATTCGCTCACAATCTCCAATGCCTTGGCAAACCACTCCTCAATTACATCAAAACATCTCTTTGTAAGCCCTACCCCGCCTTCGTATCCGTCATAGATAAATATCGCAGGCTCCCTGAATTGGGGATTGAAGGTATAACTCAGTCCTCCAATATCACCTTTGTCGCATAAGGCAAACAAAGGCATGGATGCTATTGTTACATGCTCGAACGCATGAAGTGTTCCTGCAAAGTCATAGTATCCATTTTCTATTGCAACCTGAGTACCCTCATCTATCTTCATCCAGAGGCCTTCTGTCTCAAATATATATTCAGGCATATCAAGGTCATGCCTTGATATCCTTGTCCTGTTAAAGTTATCTTTCCTGTCATATCCAATTACCCTGTTCTTCATCCTGAGCATTCCCCTATAGACTTCCAAACTTCCAAGCTTCCGAGCTTCTATCTCTCTTATTACCTCTGTCTCATCCTTTGACCTTGCCTGAGTGTAATACTGGACATCTACCTCCCTGCATATTGCCTTTCTTTCTTCAAGCAGAAGCTCTGAAATCTTATACTGCCTCCCCCTGTGAAGATATATCGCACCAGGGAATGCTTCCCTGAAAACCCGGGCGCCGCTGAGTCCTCCGATATTTCTTCCTCTTTCATCGACAATGTCAAATGGCTTCCCAACGGCCCGTATCTCGACCTCTCTTTGAGGCATCCGCCTTCTTGAAAACCAGATATCACCTTTTTTGCCTGGATTAAGTATCTCCTCTTTCACAAGTTCATCTATCAGAGGCATGAGTTTATTGACATCATAAACCTTATCACCTGTTTTGAGATATATCTCGGATGATGCGCAGGGAAGGTGTTTTTTGATGATATTTCTATTGCCGGGATCTATGACACCCGCCTCATGGGATTTTTCAAAGAATGCATCAGGATGCCTCATGAAATACTGGTCAAGGGCGTCCTGAATAGCGATCATTGCTATTAATGATTCCTGCCCCTGCCTTCCTACCCTTCCTGCCCTCTGCCACGTGCTTGATACAGAACCGGGATAACCCACAAGTATGCAGGCATCAAGCTCGCCAATATCAACTCCAAGCTCAAGCGCACTTGTCGAGACAACACCAAGGAGTTCACCGCTGAAAAGGCGCTGTTCTATCTCCCTTCTTTCCTTTGGGAGAAATCCTGCCCTGTATGGGCTTATCTTTGTGGTAAATTCCGGCGCTTTATCAATAGTCCATTTATATATAAGCTCTGTGATCTTCCTTGCCTTTGTAAACACAATTGTCTTTAAACCTGCCCTCAGGCATTCGATAAACAGATGTACTGCCTCTGTGTAAGGGCTTTCAAATGGATTTATGAACATGAAATGCCTTCCTGCACTTGGAGCGCCGTTCTCAGTGACTTCCCTGAATTGCAGGCCTGTAAGTTCCTCTGCCAGTTCCTTTGGATTAGCAATCGTTGCCGAGCATGTAATGAACTGCGGATTTGCTCCCCAGTAATCGCATATCCTCCTTAATCTTCTTAATACATGCGCGACATTTGAACCGAATACGCCTCTGTACGTATGAATCTCGTCAACAACAACATATTTTAGCTCTTTAAAAAATCCTTCCCATTTCATGTGGAAGGGGTTCATTGCGAGATGAAGCATGTCAGGGTTTGTGAATATCACATTCGGAAGTTGATCTCTTATCTTTGCTCTTCTGTGGGCAGTAGTATCTCCGTCATAAACCTCTGCAGGCTGAATTGGAGATTTTGTCTTCCTTCCCTTACCCCCTTCGCCCCCTCTTAATTTAAGAGGGGGTTGGGGGGCGTTATCCCTTCCATTGTAATGTGGCAGTAAAATCCCCACCTCCTCAAAAAGCTCATTAAGATTCTTAACCTGGTCCTGTTCAAGACCTTTTAAAGGGAAAATATATAAAGCCCTTGCTTCAGGATTTTCGATTATGGCTTCAATAACAGGGATATTATAGATAAGGCTCTTACCGCTTGCAGTAGGCGTCATGACAACAACATTCTCGCCCTGCCTGATTAAATCTATTGCCTCAACCTGATGGCTGTAAAAAAGCTCTACTCCCTGCTTTTTAAGGACATCCCTTAACCTGTCATCCAGGTCAATTTTTCTGTATCTTGGCTCTACAGGATGTATGTACTTATGTTCGGCAATCTGATGACTGAACCTTTTGTCTTTTTCAAGGGATTCAATAAATTCGGTGACGGACATTTTTTATTATACAACAGCAGCTATGGCGTTTATGATAAAGTAAGGTAGCGCTTGTCTCGGTCTGCAATCACTTAGCTATTAGATACTCTTCCTGTGTCAGCAGTTTTTTAGGACAGTCGCGCAATCGCCTGCCAAAATGCTGTCTTAATGTTATTCCCTGACAATTTATAGAGAAGCGTAGCGCCTTTTATATTTGGATATTTTGTATGTTCCAAAATCATTCTCTCGGAAATGAAGTCGGCTCTTATCCCCCTCCAGCTTCCTTCTATGCCGTCTTTGTCTGTCCCTTTATCTCTCGAATTCTCTTTGTAAGCTTTACCCATAAATATATTCCGCTGCATACAGCTATAAAAGCGATAATATGTCTTGCAAGCAGATATGACACATGATGCGCTTCAACAGCATTTTCCCACTCAAATTTTTTAAAGGCAAGCATTCTCAGGATACTGCTGATCAGGAGTCCGTATATTGAAAATCTGGCGAGCATGGTTACCCTGCGGGATACATCCGTAAAATATTTGACGGTTGCCTCTTCTTTATTATTCCCCTGATTTTTTATTATCACCCACATTGCGACCCCGCTCGCAAGAAATATTGCGGTTGCGATGTCATGGAAATAGTTGTTCATCAGTATAAAGACAGCAAGCCCCTCGCTCATCTCTTAATCGTCTCGCTATTTTTACCTGCACACGAAAATTTTAATTTTGGGTCTTAACGGTTATCTTGTCCAGTAACCTTTTTACCTCTTCAGGCATCTCTCCCTGCATATGTTCTGCAAGATATGAATTCGTAGTAATGAGTTTTGTCACCTTTAGCATGAATTCCTGCTTTTCAGGTGACAACCTTTCAAGGTTCTTTAATTTGTCCATGTAAAAACTGCGTGAAGCTAAACCGAGTTCTCTTCTGACCTCATCTATCGTCATTGCCTTCGGCTTCACCACAGGCTCGACGAGATTATACTTGCTGTAGTCGAATACCTCTATGAAGGGCTTGAGCATAGGATATATCTCCGAATAGGGCCAGGGGGCTATTGCAAGGAAAAAGGCGAGATCAGGATTATAAAACTTTGCCAGTTCAACGGTATCCCTTATCTTCTCTTTTGTATCATCAGGCATCCCGAGCACGAAAGAGGTTTCTGAGACTATGTTATATTCGTTTATAAGATCAAGTGCCTTCTTGGATTGCTCAACCTTTATGTCCTTTTTGAAAATGTCCAGCGTCTCCTGCGTTGTAGCCTCGACCCCAACATAGATATGGTCTATATTCGCTTTCCTGTACTTCGGCATGATATCTTTATCCCTGAGGATGTCATCAACCCTCGTCTCCATAAGGATTTTCGTGCCCACGTTTCTCTCAATCAGGAGGTCCAGGATCCTACCCCATCTTTTCCTGTTGAGTGTCGGTGTCTCGTCGGAAATCATCGCGACATTCACGCCGTAAGTATCTCTCAGGAACTCCAGTTCACCCACAAAATTCTCAGCGCTCCTGCCCCTCCATTTCCTCTGCCAGAATAACTGTTGAGAACAGAAACTGCACTGCTGATTGCAGCCCCTTGAAGAGCTGACGATCGCAAGCCGGGAATTTTCCATCGGCCGGTAGGTATAGATCGGCCAGTCAACTAAATCCCACGCAAGCGGAAGCGCATCTAAATCCTTTATGAATTTTCTTGCTGGCGTTGCAACTATTCCTCCATTATCTCTGTAAGCTATGCCTTTGACCTTAGATATGTCTCCATCAGCGGAAATTGCATCCAGCAGCTCCACCATCGTCTCTTCGCCTTCGCCGCGTACAATGTAGTCCACAGGCGTGGAATCATCCTTCAGCATTTCTTCATAGCAGAAGGTAGGATGAACATTGCCGATGACCGTAATGATATTAGAATTGATTTCCTTTGCGAGCTTCAGCACCTTCAGGCCATCGACGATTTCAGCAGTAAAAGCAGTGGTTGCGACGACATCGGGCCGTTCGCTCTCTATCCGTTTCCCGATCTCTTCGTAGTTGTGCCAATGACTCATTGCATCGTAATAAATTGGCTCATAGCCCGCAGCCCTGAGGCTTCCGGCTATATAAACAAATCCGACATTCAGCCAAACACCCGCAGATTCCACCACTCCTGAATGGTAGGGCGGGGTAATGAGCATTATTTTTTTAAGCTTTTCCATGGGTGATATTGCCATATTTTAACCCAAATTTGAGAAAATTGCTGATTATCTTTTTATTTGGTTTTTCTTTCAAGTGAATCCATAATCTTCTTAAGCGAAGTCTTTTTGCGTTTGCCTTCATTCTTGGAAATTATCATGTCTACAACTGTTGAAGCACAGCTGCAAATCCTGTCGGCATTGCCTATCATATCATCTGTAATTTCCTTTGTCTCCTTTGGGTTTTTAGATTTCATAGCCTCATCCTGTCTTCATAATCCTTTTATATATATTACCTATCCTTTTCAGACTTTTTCTAAGCAAAAAGTTTGCCAGTTGTGTCATAATCCTGCCTCCATGCCCACCTTTTATCTCCTCAGCCTCAAGTTTGCCTGCCTTTTTTTTCCACCTCCCGACGATCTCAAATCCATCCTCCATTTCAAAGCCGAGGTTATCTGTCTGAACTGCAAAAACCATACTTCTGTTTATTAAATCATAATGTTTTAAAAGTCCTGTCTCCCCTTTGGGGAGCTTCTCAAGGTTATTTATATCCACTACTACCGTCTTTGTCCAAGGAGGTATCACCTTATACCGCTTCCCTGTCTTTCCACTAAGATAATCTCCCAGTACATTATCAAAAAAATTGGTGCTGATCTCACCCATTCCAAGCACATTGATGCAGTAATGTTCCTTAACACCTAAAATCTGGAGGCATTTCTCAAGATATTCCTCCCTTGAACACTCTCCAAATTGACCCATATAGCCTCCACCGTCACAAACCCTGCTTCCGTGTGGAAGCTTAAAACTTATACTATCCCTTTCACATGCCTTGAAAAAATAGATAAACCCAGCAGTAGAGCCTATCAAAGCCAGCGGTTCACCGCTTCTTTCCGCCTCTATCAAGGATTTCAGCAGTAGTTCCACACTCAGCCCGAGTGGTGTAATCAGGTAAGTGCTTTCAGGCGTGCCAAATTCAGTCCTCACCCGCTCCAACCCGATTGCCATTCCCATACCCGGCGCCATCCTGGGCGAAGGAGTCATCAAAAGTATCTTCATCCGCTCCACATCAGGAAAGATATATTGCCTTGTCAGGAGTCCATTGGCAGCATTAATTAAATCAACCGCCCCTTTATCCCTGCATATCTTGCCCTTTCTTGCAGGGTCTGTGGTGCCGCTCGTAAAATAGGCATGCTCTGCCTTCTCAATCGGAAAAGATGCCATTATGAATTTCTTAAATGCGAGTGATGGAACAGCCGGTATTTTCTCCCAGTGGTCTACTGATTCAGGGGATACGCCTTTCTTTTTACAGTAATTTCTGTATGGCTCAATGGTATGATACTGAAGCTCAAACTCCCTGAGGGCTAATTGATTAAATCGTTTTTCATCCCTGTTTTCAATGCCTCTATGGACAAAATCTAATATGTCCCTGTCCAGTTGTTTTACAAAGTCTGATTCCAGAGAATAATTCATGAGAATTGACCCTTTTCTTTTGTCAGCAAGGATTGCTTCCATTCTTATTGCGCCATTTCAAATCTTATTGCGTCATTTCAAGCAGGAATAAATCTTCCTGATATTAGACAACTTCCGCCGCATAAAATAATCCATCGCCTGCGTAACCATTCTTCCGCCTGGATGCGGCGCTGAATAATCAATATTCGCCTTGCCTATATTTTTATCCCATTTCCCCATGACTTCAAAACCGTCTTCTGTTTCAAAGCCAACCTTGTCGGTTTGAACTGCAAATGCCATGGCACGATTGGTAAGGTCATAATGCCGCAGTAAACCAATTTTGCCTTTTGGTAATCTTTTGAAGTCCCGGGGATCCACAACTATTATTTTACACCACGGCGGAACCTCTTTGCATCTGCCTTTCTTTACGCCTGAAAATGAATTCTTCAGGACGTTGTCAAAATAAACAGTACTGCTCTCGCATATCCACAGGGCATTTATGCAGAAATCTCCTTCTACGTCCAGTATCTCTCTGCATTTTCTGAGGTATTCCTCTTTTGAGCACCTCGTATATCTACCCATATAGCCGCCGCTATCACAGATTCTGCTGCCTTTTGGGAGATTAAACCTGATCCCATCTTTTTCACAAGCGTTAAAAAAATAGTCAAAGCCTGAAGTAGCGCCGATTAAAGTTAGAGATTGCTGATTTTCCTCAGCCTGCCTTAATGCGCTCAACAATGTTTTAAGATTAAGCCCCCGAAACGAAATAAGGAACAAACTATCCGGTGTCCCAAAGCGCAGTTTTATATGTTTTGAACCACTCGCCATCACCATCCCGGGCGCCATTTTCGGTGATGGGACCATTAGAAGCATCTTCATTTTCTCTACATCAGGGAATAAAAATGCCTTTGCTAAAAGACCGTTGGCAGTATTCATTAACTCAAGAGCTTTTTTATCAGGGTATATCGGCCCCCTTCTTCTGTTTTTAACATCAACGACCCCGCTCATCAAATATGTATCTTCAGCCTTTTTAGCAGGGGATGAGGAAAGAAGTATTTTCTTGAAAGCAAATGAGGAAACAGCAGGTATTTCTTCCCATCGGCTTACTAATTTCGGAGAGATACCTTTCTTTTTACAGTATCTTCTGTATGGCTCAATGGTATGATACTGAAGCTCAAATTCCCTGAGGGCTAATTGATTAAATCGTTTTCCATCCCTGTTTTCAATACCCCTATGGACGAATTCCAATATATCCCTGTCCAGTTGTTTTACAAAGTCTGACCTTAGAGAATAATCTGCCATCTCAGTCTCTTTTTAATCAAAGAATTCCTCGAAGCTCAGCTTCGGGGTAAAAAATAGATCATATATTCTGTCATTCCCCAACTCGATTGGGGAATCCAGAAGTACAACCAGACAATCTGGATTCCGCATCTCGAAACGAGTCTTCGCGTAGAGTCGCTCCGACAAGTGCGGAATGACGTTTGTACACATTTAGTAATCGATACCTCGCAGCATGCTGCGGGGGTAGTTCATTAAAAGGTACAACTATAGGCTAAATAAGTGCCTCCAATGAAAATGGCACTTAACAGTATATGTTTTAAAATCAAAATCTTTTTCTTAATCTGCCTTAAATCTCCATTATCTTCAGACCTGTAATTAATAAGCCTGATGATTCCTGTAATGAGTATTACCAATATAGAAAATATCCCCAACCAGAAAAATACTCTCATCACATCATGAAGTACAGACGCAAGAAGTATTCCCTGCAAAAAATTCGCCTTTTTATCCAGCAGGTATATCACAAGAATTGTGCTTGCCCATAACCCTGTAAATAAATCATGGGTAAAATCGTTTATTACAATCAGCCATGCCTTCATTCTATGTTTCATTGCTTTCATTTTATCCGAACTTTTAGTATTGTCAAAAGTTTATAAACAAAAAGCTTATAACTCTTCATACACCAACGTATTGTTTAAAATTAGCTTACCTCCCTGAAAGTAGGACAGGCATCTCGCCTGTCAAAAAGGCTGCATCATTCAGGACAGCCGAGCTACCCAATGGGTATAAGTTGTTATCAGTAGGACAGGCGTCTCGCCTGTCATTGCGTTTAGCGTTCACCTGCCTGCGAATTGTCATTTATCCATCCTTTTATGCATAGCCATTTGTAATCTTCATATCTTCCTGCTAAATTTGCCTTAATCGGATTATTCGCAATATAATTAACCTTCTCTAAAAACTCCTCCTCGTTTCTTATCACCCTGTCAAGATTTTCATCTTGCCATAATTTGCCTCTTCTATTTGCAGCTTTATTTATTTCGTGTGCGGTAAAACTTTTGATGCTGTGCATTATCTTAGACAATGGCTCTACAGGGTTTATTACAATATGAACATGGTCATCTAATACTACCACAGCATAAAGTTCATACCTCTTACCATCTAAAAACTGTATAGCATTGAAAACGCAGTCTTTATGTAATGGAGATAATTTCTGTCTATTGTATGTTGTAAATGTAATAAAGTAATAACCCGCAGACAGTTGGTAATGAGGAAGACGCCGTCTCCATGAATGCTCTGACAGGCGAGACGCCTGTCCTACTGGTTGATTTTCTATTTCCATATCTTGCCCCTATGTTTCATAAAACTTTTGACATTACCGAGCCTTTAACCTCAAACTCGCAGGCTACATCTACTTTTTTAAACTATTTGAACTTTGAACCTTTTTGAACCGTTTCCTTAGACTGCCGAAGAAAAACCGGTGATACCGTAACAGCATGCCAGGGATAATAGTTGCAAGATGATAAGGTAGAAACTGACGGTCTGTCACATCCCAGCCCATAAGGTAACGGCCTACCGCATAGACTACCCACATGCTAACACCCACTATAATGAGCACAGTCCCCACAACATGTAACCGGTCTCTGTCCATTCTATTTTCCTTTATTTGTTTTCCACTTTTCATAAGCCCTTTTCATACCTTGCCTGACCGGCAATTGTGACATAAGTGATAACATGTGAGATGAAGGAAAGCCTGAGATGGGAATATCTATCAGATGCTTAAATATTCTCCTCAGACTCAACAACTGAAGAGAAACCTCATAAAACTTTTGCTCCCTCACCTGTGGCGTCATCGCTAAATCAGGGTGTTCAAATACAGCATAAGAGCCTGTATAAAATTCCCAGCCCATATCTTTTATCAAAAAAGGTTTGTATTCTTCATAAAGTTCTGTCCCGGGATAAGGTACAGCGAGGGAAAGATGGATACTAACCCCGAGTTTATCTGCAAGGTCAACCGTCTTGTCAAAATCATTTAGGGTATCTGCCATCCCTCCAAGCATCACAAACAGGGATACATCGATACCATAATCTTTTATCTTCTTAATAGCATATTCACGATTACTTCCTATCTTTGCATTAGCACGATAACTACTTATCCCTTTATCTGACATTGCCTCCCATCCCACCCATAAAGTGATAAGACCACTCTCTTTTGCAGCCTTAAGAAGTTTATCCCCAAGAGGTGACCCCACAGCCCCAAGGCTTCCAAAACCTAACCACTTTTTCCTGGAACCCCTGAGGGCAGTAAACAAATCAATGGCGCGTTGAATATTCCCTGCCCAGACATTCTCATCACTGTTTAAGTAAATACTGCCTGGTATAGCCTCCACATCTTTAGCTACATCTTCTATAGGTCTATATCTTATAGTTTTTCCGAAAAATGGTTTTACCGAGCAAAAGGTGCAGTTGTATGGACAGCCTCGCGAAGTAGATACAGCCCTGAAGCGGTAGCGGCCTTTTAGATATCCGTATAGAGGCGTGGGCATATTTTCAAGAGGAAGACGTTCTCCATAATAAAAAGTTTTCAACGTCCCTTTCTCAGCATCCTTAAGAACCTCGCCCCAGACTGACTCCGCCTCACCTACCACTACTGAATCAGCATGCTCCTTTGCCTCCATAGGCAGGGCTGTTGGATGCATACCTCCGAGGATAACGCGAATTCCCTTTTTCCGCAAGCCATCAGCAATCCGGTATCCTGCAGCGGCTGTAGCAGTGAGGCAGCTTATGCCAACAAGGTCTGCTTCTATATCTTCTGGTAAAGGCGGTGCAGCGCTGCCGTCTATAAGCTCCAGTTCAACATCAGGCACTGCCCCTTTTGTGAGGGCGCCAAGGTATTCAAGAACAGGCGGGGCTACCGGCGTCCAGCCGAACGGCATGGGGGGTTTTATAAGACAGACTTTCATATATTAAAGCTCAATGTTCAATTCGGAAACCCTTATGAAAAGTTTCGGTAACAAAAGGGATGCCCCAATAACTGGTTATCATTACTATCAGAGCGAGCAAGGCATACCATGCAAGCCTCTTACCGCGCCAGCCCATTGTTATCCTTAAATGAAGATAGATTCCATAAACAAGCCAGCACACGAGTGACCAGACTTCAACAGGGTCCCAGTTCCAGTATTTACCATGCACCTGATTTGACCAGAATGCACCTGAGATAAGCATCAACCCCAGCATTATGAACCCGCCGGCCACAAAACGATAACTTAAATCATCCAGGTTAGTTAACTCTGGGAATTTTTCATAAAATCCAGTTTTATATTTCTCTTTAAGCAAAAAAACTAACCCCATCCCTGCTGCAATCAAAACCGAGCCAAAACCAATGGAGGCAGCAAAGATGTGAACCCACAGCCAGTAACTCTGCAGTGATGCTGAAAGCTCACCGCTGACAGGTTTAAACAGGGTTCCCGCCCAACCAAGAAGAATGAAGGTAACAGGCATAGCCAGCACTCCAATAGCCCTTACCCTCTTAACAGAAAATTGAACAATCAGGAAGATTATCATTCCAACCAGCACGCCGGAAGTAATTGATTCTGCAATATCAATAAATGGCGGGGAACCAGCCTCGATCCAGCGAAGCGCCACAGTTGAGACATGGGGAAGAACACCTGCACAGGCAAAAATTGTTCCAATTGTGAACAACTTTTCTTTCTTAGAGATTAAACCAAAAACATAGCTGAAGGCGCTTAATCCATAAAGGCCTACAGCTAACCATAAAAATAAAAATTCAGTTTTCATCTGTCCCCTCCTTAATGATTAAAGGCTGTTCAGCATAATCTATAACATCGCCTTCTTCTCCTTGAGCTATTAAAAGTATATCAGATTCTCTGTCATAGCTAATCTTCATATCGTTCCCTCAGTCCGGCTTTATTTTAAGACCTTGATGTCTAAACTAAATCCTTCAAACCAGCCTGTCTAAGAATTGATAATAACGTTCCTTTTTGTTACAGGATTATAATACACCCTATGACTTCCGGTCTGATGGTCAAGCTCAAACCCGTTCTTCAAAAGAATTTTGATAATCCTGTCAGGTGTTAGCGAAGGCGCTTTAGGCATATTCTAAATTCAACATGCTCTCTAAAGTTTTGGAGTCATCTACAATTTCTTCCCCGTGCTTTTTCATACTTGCTATATAAGCACGGATAGCGTCTTCAGCCATTTTAACGGCATCCTCGACATTATCTCCATAGGTTATACATCCGGGTAGAGAAGGCACAATAACAGTATATCCACCTTCTGGCTCAGGTCTTAAAACAATCCTGAAAGATAGTTTATAATCCATAATCCACCTCCTCTTTATATTTATATTTTAATTAGACTATGCTGATTGACATTTTAAATTATATCACAAAATAGAATACAAATTTTCCTTATTAGAACCTCTTTCTCTTTTCTCGATACCTTTTTTTATGCATGATAAATATTCCTCATGTCGTAATGTATACACAACGACAGAAGTTTACAACAGTTTGTCATTGTCCGGCTTGACCGGACAATCCAGTGTTTTATGGATTCCCCGATCGAGTCGGGGAATGACGAATTTGAGGGTTTTTCAGGACTCTCAAATTGAATTGATTATATCAGAAAATCTGATAAAATAAACGAAAACAGCCAAGATTTATCGCTTGCAATTCAACAAACAAATAGGGGAGGCCTTCGCCTCCCTTTTACACGCTACCCGCTGAAGCGGGATGAGTGGCAACATACACAGCCGTTATTGAAATCTCCAGTATGCTTCGCTTCACTCGCAATGACAATTTTCTATGTCTATCTTCGCTTAATCTTTCTTCCTTGCCAACCTTGCAATAGTCGTTAAAGCTATTCCACCGAGCCCGATCCAGAGACTGGTCAAAATCAAAAGCAGTCCGGGATTATAATAAACATCCATACTCGACCAGTAACGCACCTCTTTCATCGAAAGAAAATAATCACCCACCTTGACCCTTTCTCCTAATACTGCCTTCCCTTTAAAAAGTTCCTTTTCCCCTCCAGTGGTAGGCCTATGGCTGGGCTGCCAGACCTGAAAGAAAACCTCTCCATCCCTCTCCTTTTTGGGATCAGGATAATATGTCGTTTGCAATCTGAAAACAGGGGATAGTTGGGGGTCTTGCGGAAAATTGAAACTGCCTGGACCTTTAGCAGTTCCACTGGTATAACGATAAGTTTTGTCTTTCTGCTTAATGCTCTGCAGTGGAAAATACGCCCCATAAAGTTCCCTTCCTTCCCGGTCCCATAAGATAAATAGAAGAGAAAAACCGTCTTTATCACAATAATATCTGAAACCCTTATGCTTTAAAGGATGGGTTACATAAATAAAACTTGTCTTTTCCCGGTTTATTTCATCTCCGATAGAGATCTCATTGGCCACACCTTTGGTTGCACCATTAACCTTAAAAAATGGATGAAGTTTATGGAAATAAATCTGCCCTTTAAGTTTGGCCTCATGGTTGAAAAAACGACCCCATTGCGCCCTGTCATAACTTTGCGGCTCAGCGATGCTTAAAGCCTCACCTTCAGTAAGCCTGATCGATCCTCTGAAGAAAAACAGGCTGTCATAAACTATGCCGGTGAAAAGCAGGATAAAACTCAGATGAAAGATTATCAGACCAAAAGAAATAAGGTTTATTTTCCTGCGCCAGATTCTTCCGAAAAAGCAAAAAACAATGTTAAGCACCAGAAGGACTAATAAAAGATTAAACCATAAGGAAGAAAAAATAACCACTCTACTCACCGGAGCAGGCAATAAAGTTACTCCGACAAAGCAGGAGATTAGGATTAAAATAAGTAAAACTAAAGCAAGCTTTGAGGAGCGGAAAAAACCGAATAGTTTATTGAGGATGATCATGGATCGCCCCTTTACCTCCTGCCATTTCTCTCTTCGTCATTCTTAACGATTTCTCTGTCATTCTGAACGAAGTGAAAAATCTCCATTCCTCTTAGCAGACTGCTGAAAAAGTCCACAAATCATATCTGATGTCATCCCTTCGCTTTCTGTCATTCTGACCCCGAATTTATTTCGGGGGAAGAATCTCGCTCAGGGTAAACTCCGCGAAGAATCTTTATTCGCTTAAATATACAGAAAACAATATTAACTATTAAAAGGACTAATAAAAGATTAAACCATAAGGAAGAAAAAACAATCTCTTTGCCTGAGGCAGGGGGTAAACTTGCCCCGACAACACAGGAAAGGAAAATTAAGACCAGCAAGACTAAGGCGACTCTTGTGGTCCAAAAAAGACTGAATATCTTATTTAACATCGTTTTGTTTAATTTACAAAAAAAATGAGATAAAAGTCAAAACAAAATAGGAGAGTGTACCGCCAATTTAGAAATGTCCTATTCTTACCAATTTAGAAATGTCCGCTTTTTGTATTTTACCTGATTACTTCTTATTTTAGGTTTTGGTGATACACTTTTGATAAAATCAGCTTCCAAAAATC